>Ga0302271_10001064_pt1 | contig 26941 bp, 18 predicted proteins | sample III_Bog_N1_1_FD_198767 | JGI IMG/M metagenome (GOLD analysis project Ga0302271, IMG submission 198767) | Peat permafrost microbial communities from Stordalen Mire near Abisko, Sweden - III_Bog_N1_1 | ecosystem: Environmental > Terrestrial > Soil > Wetlands > Peat | place: Sweden: Abisko... | reverse complement strand
GCCGCCGCGCCCCCCCCCCCTCTCCCTTAATTTTACATGCAAACCAAACCAGTCGTTTCAATAAAACAAATCATAAAATGAATAATTTTGCATGTTAAAAAGCAAATAAATGCATAGAAAACAGCAAATTGTATAGAATTCAACAAAAAATAAAGTTTCTTTTTTCATTTCACTTATTTTTGTGTTGTATTATTCGTTCTTCTTCATTTCTTTCCTTTGCAAGCTTTTCTAGCAGCATTGACGATGTTTTGGGTGTTGGGCAAGCACATTGCTTCGAGATTAGGAGCGTAAGGGAGAGGTACATCAAGTCCTGCAATTCTCTCCACAGGTGCATCGAGGAAATCAAATGCCGAACTCTCCATCATGAGAGCGCAGATCTCAGCACCGACACCGTTCTATGGCCAGCCTTCTTCGACGGTCACGAGTCTGTGAGTCTTCTTCACTGATTTTACAATGGCTTCTCTGTCTAATGGGCGAATCGTGCGGAGATTAATCACCTAAACAAGAGAAAAGATGGGAAATAGTAATGAAATCAATTAAAACAGCATAAGGAGGGAAACATATGCAATTATGATTCTATGTACCTCTGCAGAGATGCCTTCTTTGGCGAGAATTTCAGCAGCTTCAAGGCAGAAACCGACTGGCTTAGAGAATGACACAAGAGTGATGTCAGTACCTAGAGTTTATTTAAAGAATATTTGTCAGATTCCTTCAATTTATTATGATTATTTGTTGCTATTTTGTGTTACCTTCTCTCATAACTTTAGCCTTTCCGAAAGGGAGGAGGAAGTCCTTATCCATAATGTTGTCTTCTACAGTGAATGAGTGATTGTACATGATTTCATTCTCTAAGAACACAACTGGATTAGGGCTTCTCACAGCAGCCTAAGAAACAAATCAACAAAAAGATTAAATTATGTTGTTTTTCTTCAATAAAAAAATATCCTTTTTTCATGCTAAAACTCCCTCTATTACCTTGAGTAAACCTCTAGCATCTTCAACATCATATGGTGCAATGGTGATAAGTCCTGGAATACTGGAGTACCAAGCAGCATAGCATTGAGAATGCTAAGCAGCAACGGCAGCGGAAGCACCGTTTAAACCTCTAAAGACAATGGGAGATTCTAAATCACCGTTACTCATGTATTTCAATTTGGCAGAACTGTTAACAATCTAATCTAATGCTTGCATAGCGAAGTTCCAAGTCATGAACTCCACGATTGGTCTAAGACCATACATTGATGCTCCCACGGCAATACCAGTGAAACCTAAAAAGAAGATTTAGAACATTTTTGTTGAAAATTATTAAAAAATTTCAAGAAGAATAGTTGTTAGCTATTTGAATAAGATTTTGTTCTACCCATTTCTGAAATAGGAGTATCGACGATTCTATCAGGGCCGTGTTTCTAGATGAGTCCCTTAGTGACTTTATAAGCACCTTAGTAGCTTCCGACTTCTTCACCTGTGATTTTTTGTTTAAAAAAATAATAATTAATTTTTAGAACTTCTGGAAGACATAAGGAAAATGGATTTTACCAATAACGAAGACTTTCTCATCTCTAACAATTTCCTCATCAATGGCACCGTTGATAGCATCTCTGACAGTTAATGTCTTAGAGAAATGGAACTTTCCCAGGGAAGTTAGAGCTTTATTCATAGGGCTCAAAGTCTGCAAATAAACAATATATTTATTTATATATTTTTAAAAATCATAAGAATAAATAAAAGAAAGATTATCTCTGATAATAGCCATTTTTGTTGTCGCCAAAACATATAAGGCATAAAATAGAACCCACATACTGATCACAACAGCCATCACCATTTTGTGAAATTCTCCAAATTATATCTCATCTCTGTATTACTTTTATGAACGATGCAAGATTCTTATTCATTATTCTAAACTGTATTTCTTCTTTGTTTTGTTTTTTTATCTTCACTATTTTTTGTTATTTGGGGAATAATATTGTTTTTCTGAATTGTCTGATTTTATCTAAACCAAATTTTATATTGGGAGATGAACATTCCTTAAAACAGCAGCTGATGATATCTTTATCTCATTCTCCCTTGAATCTCCATACAAATACTAGAAGCATTGACAAGTCGAGGCGAAAATTGCATCACTCGTTGCCTACTCTGCTTTTTATCAGACTTCGTGACTCACTGCACACGCATTTTCTCTTTGGTTATCGCAAAACTCTTCTTGGGTAGGTATGTTTTGCAGCTTAAGGAAAGATCCGAAAATATTACCAATAAATCTCAATGAAAGAGCTCAATTTAAGGAAATAACAGAAAAAAGTGAGAAAGAGAGAGTTTCATATCCCAATTATTAATTGAATACATTTTAGTTTAGTGTGTTAATATAAGCATTACAATTAATTCGAAACTCAAAATGAAAGTTTGTTGGTTTTGGAATAAAATTATATGATTGAGTTCATTATTATTAAAATACCATAAATCCTTGTTTTCTTCTAGACAATCCAATCTAACCCACGCCAACAAACAATATTCATAAATAATTTTAATTATTTGACAAAAAAGTTTCATAAGAATTAATTGAATTCCTTCCTTTTTTAGAATACAAATGATTTAATAAAGTAGGTATTTAATTCAATAACAATGTGCACTTCAATCACTTTAATCTATCTAGATTTTTCAAAAAAAAGAAGAGCATGAATATGTTAATTAAAATGCCATAAAATAGAAATCCTAAGGGCAATCCTAACATAATAATAGTTATCAGTGTTTATTTAATTACTCTGCCTTTACTGTGTAATAAATCAATCTTTCTTCTTGATTTTGATGTATCTTCTTCTAACTCCTGCTCCTTCCAATATTATTTCCTTTTATAATAACCTTAGATGTTTAAAATCTTATGAATGTTTCTCGCTTCTCAAAACAAATAAAATACAATAATTTTTCAATGATCTATTTTGTCTTTCATTTAAATCAATCAAGAACAAAAATAACGATTCTTCAAGGCTTAATAAAAAAGGTCAAATACTTTTTGTATTGAATTCTTGTTTTTTGCCTTGCTAATCTTATTTTAATATCTATTATTATATTTTGACATTCTGCATTTCAGATATTATCGTCATTCATGATCTAATTAACTCTTCTCTATTGATAAAAGTTTGAATACGCTCGTCTTGGAATTGATCAAAAGGAGACAGAATCCTGAAAGAGAAGAGAAGGGAGGGAAATTCACACCAGCGTATCGTATATTAACACAATTAAGAAAGGAATTCCAAGAAGTCCCAAGTGTTGGATTATATTCGCAAACAAATCAAAGCACAGAACAATAATAAATAACATTAATAGTCAGATTAATCCACACAGCTAAGGCATTCTAAACTCTGCATTATGTATTCATCCTCTCCATAAGAACCAAGCTCAGAATAGTAATAAAAACAAAGGGAGGGATTACGTGAAATAACAGCAGCAGCAGGTTCTTCATTTTTCTTGACTTTGGTTTTGATTATTACAGCGACCACTTGTTTAAGCTGGTCCTCATCGGTAACTCAGGAGTTGGAAAGTCCTGCATGCTGATGCGATATGCTGAAAACACATTCACGAACAATTTCTATAATACAATTGGAGTCGATTTCGTAATAATTAAGAGAGAGAATTGCGAATAGAAGAGAACAGGAGGGACTCCTAAATAAACCATTTTAAACTTAAATGTTTTTGTTTTTTTGGCATTAGAAAATCAAGACGATTTAGCTGGAAGGAAAATAGATCAAACTGTAGATTGTAAGAGATAAACAAAAAAGGGAGTTTAAACAATTCTTTAAGCTGTCTGATGCATTATATGTAACTCTTTGTTTCAGTGGGACACAGCAGGCTAAGATCGCTTTAAGACAATCACTACTAACTACTATCGGTAGGATAATTTAGACATTTTGATTTTGAATATCTAATAATCAGAAAAGATAAAATAGTCTATTCTAAGTTCAATTATTTTTGGGAATGTAACCACAGAGGTGCACATGGAATCGTAGTAGTCTATGATGTAACTGACAGAGTCTCCTTCGAAAACGTCAAGCAATGGATGCAAGAAATCGAAAAGTAACAATAAATACAATTCAAGAATAAATAAGACATTTCATGTGCATGTGCTTGTTAATTCGCGCAGATACGCTCAAGAAAATGTCTGCAAGCTACTGATCGGAAACAAGAGTGATCTCTCAGAAAAAAGGCAAGTCACCTCAGAAGAAGGACAATAGTTCGGTAAAGATTTATTCTTTAATTGTTTCTGATGATTGTTTGAAATTATTGTTATCCGAAACTAGCTAATTAGTTGGGCATAAAATTCATTGAGACTTCTGCCAAGAATTCAAGTAACATCGATAGCTCCTTTGAGAACATGGCACTCGATGTTCTCAAGAAGATTAGCTCTCTCAAGAGTCAGCAAGAAACTGATAAGAAGAGACTCCGACCTGGCAGTAATCTCCCTGAAGAAAAACCGGCTAATTCTAACTCATGCTGCTGAAAGGGAGATGGATGTCATTAGTTTTGTCAGCAAAGTTGAGAGTATTTTATGTTGTTGTAGGCTGCTCCAAGTATGTCCTTTTATAAAAGTGTATTTCTGCATAATAAGAATCAAATCATGCTTTTTTATCATATCAACTCAGCTTAAAAAATCCACTTTCATCGTTTGTGTGTAAAACTTCTAGAAATCAAATATGATATTTAATGAATTTTTCGATCAAAATGGTTCGAATTGTCGTTTGAGACGCATTAGTCCTTCAATATGAATAAATCACAAACACAAATACCGAAAACCCATCTCATAGAATATGAAAAAAGGATCAATTTATGTAGGGGGATTTTTTCCAAGAAGGCTAAGCAGTGAATTGTCATTAGCTGGAGTGAAGTTCATGTAGATAAGTTGTTTATTGAGTGAAAAAACTAATTAACTTAAATTCTTTTATTTTTCCCTTCATTCAGCTGAATATTCTAAGGAGTACCTCATATCATCTTGGAAGAGTTTCAATATTCTGTTGTCCAAATTTAATGAACTGCATGACTGATGATTCCAGTGATTTCACAAGAGATTCCTTCCCCAACAGCCATGTACATCCATATTGTGGTTCTTAAATCTAAACTTGCTCTACCACAATTTCATTTTACTTTTTCAACTGATTTTGCAATTACTCCTCTTCTTCCATTGTATGATTCGATTTATCTTACGATACTAATCCCTTTTCTTGATCGTTTTACTTCTTTTCCATCCCTGAATTTTCTTCTAAAATCTTAAAAAACTTTTCAGGCATAATCCCAGGGAGAGTTTACTACAGTACCCCACTTCGAAAGTTCTTTCCGTATTCCACTTCCATAGCTAAGCTATACAGTAGAGCTCTTTTCCGTTGCTTTAACGTCTCTCTCATATTTTTGAGATAAGCATTGCAACTTCCTTTTTTGTCAGTTTCTCTGAGAGATGTTAAAAGAACGATTTTCTTAAGCTCCTCAGTGTTCTCCCCTGTCAATAAGGATACCTCGATATACTGAGCGTTGTACTTTTAAGCTAAGAGCATCATTTCCTGGGTTTATATCTGCCTAATAAACAACACAAATAGTTTTAGTGCCGACATTTTCCCTGCTATCCACGATTAAGGAATAATAAACAAGATTATGGTATTCTCTTTTACCTTGGTAAATCTAGTTTGTTTCCGATGAGAAAGAGTGGCAGATTTCTTCTCTGAAAGCTAATAAAGAAATGGTCTAATTTCAGGAGGGATTTGCGATCTAAGCAAGGAAAAGGTATTCAAATATAGAATAGAATGTCAAACAAATATTTTCAAGAAGGAGAAATCAATGAAACTATATTTGTTAATTTGATGTTTCAAACCTCTCAAAACATTTACCTGATAAATCAAGAATGACAACTACTCCATTCACGTTTTCAATTGTCTTGATGAAATTCGAGTACGTCTTAAAGTCCCCTCGATTTAGCCAATACCTCACTGAGAATACCATACTACTGTTCAATTTATATTTCTGTTTTGTCATGCTTATCCTGCTGCCTCCACCCTACCAAAAAACAATCAAACATGATCAAAAACCTCTCAGAAATAATTCTCAAGCTAGATGATTTAGTCTTAGTCCCAAAGCGAACACCCTAATGCTACCCTTACTCATCTTAGCTATCCCAAACCTTACTTGTCTCTAATTTTCTGGTGGAGAAGTTCCAGCTAAGAAATTTCGGAGGCTCTTTTTACCTACGCTTTCGTTTCCTAAGATTATTATATCGAACAATGTTTGAGCGTCGCTCATGACTTGTGTTATGGAGAATCAGTAGATGATTATGCTGATCTGCGCGAGGTATCCTCAATTTCGTTTAGTGTTTGCTCCTTTACCTTCCTTTTCTAATTTATAGAAACCTCGTTTGTTTTCTTCTATTTTTGGTATTAATTTTCTTCCTAGGACAGGTAGGAAAAGCAGAGGAACAAATAAGCATAGACAGACACTCAAAGGAGAGGAGGAAATCAAATTTTTACTTCTGTAAAGTAGTTATCTTACAAAAAATAGAATATTGTGTCCTTATGTTTAGGCAACATGAAAAGAGAAAGATGGTGAAATTTCAAAATTACACTTTTCTCCAAAGAAAAAGAATATTGGTAGTTTATCATTACCATATCTTCATATTCTTAGTTTCTTCGAGGGAATCTTTGGTGTGGTGTTCTGAGTAATTGTGTAAGGAGAGGGAAATTATAGCGAGTGTAATAACTAACTATCCAACGCATGCATAATCAAACTTCAGCAAGAAAAAGAAAAAAAATATTCCCCAAGCTAAACAACAAAAAAAAGACAAAGAGAAAATAGGCTAATAGCTGCGAAATTTTCGGGAAGAAATCGAAAGAAAGCATGGGATAATTGCGCATCATCCAAAATGAGAAGGAAAGTTATGAACCTTCTGAATTTTATTTATTTGGTTGATTTGAAGTCAAAGTAAGAACAAAATAAATCCCATTTTTTACATCATTTGAAGAATATTTATTTTGATTGTATTTCACAAAGAGAAGACAAAAAGGAGTAGTCAAGTCAGCTTTTTGGGGTATTGAAATGATTTAACTAAGAATTTTATTATTGCTCATTGCATAAAAGCTTAGCTATTTGAATCAGCTTTTATGAGCTAAAAGCAAACTAATTCTTTAAATTATGTCTTAAAAATCTTCATCTCACCAGTGATTGGTTTGCTTAACTTTCCTAGATATTATCACAATGTGTTTCTTCTTTATCTTTTGATATAATTCATCTGTATTAGAACATACAGCCTAGTGATTTATGCAGATAAAATGAACAAAAATTTTTATTTTTTTTTTTAAAAAACATATGCATTTATCTCTCATTTATCCTTAAAAAATTTGCTATTATTCTCTTTAATCAGTGTTGATTTCTAGAAAGCAGATCCTTAGCTAATCCTTTCTTCAACTTGTCTATCTCTTAGTGACCATGCACGTCTCTTATCTCGAAAATACTCTGTTAATGTTGGGAGATAATTAAACAGTAGTTAGTTTTCAGCGATTACAATTTCAACAATAAAAATGATTTTTATATAATTCTACCTATTTGGTTTTTCCAACGTAGATGGTATCGAGATTGCTGCGGAGAAGGTATTCCATGTCTTCGATAATTTATCCGATATTCCTCAAATGGAAAGCATGCATGTCGGAACCTGCATCTATTGGCTTCACTTCTTCTTTCTGTTGTAACAAACAAAGAAGATATTCAATAATTCTCAAGGTATTTCGATGTTCTCTATTTGTTTAGAGTAAATCTACTGATTTCGTGAGAGTTCCTGAGATGTTAACTGAGCCAGCTTTTGCATCTTGAATCTCCATTTCGAGCACAACAGATCCAGTGCACTTGTAAGTAACTTTCTTCTTTGCTGGATCAGTCATCTTGATATCCACAATGTTGATGGAATCCCATGTTCCCTTCTTGATATCACCGGAAAGCTCCACGTCTGTTAAAAGAAAAATGGATTAGAAAATGGTTGATTAAGGAGGGAATAGATGTACCTTTCTTGACAACATAAGCACAAGCAAAGCTGCCATCATCCTTATCGTAGAAGTAGATATTCGAGATGCCTCCTTGATAGTAACTAAAAAAGAAAAACAGAGTTGATTATTTTTAGAGAAATCATTACAAAAATATAGTTAAAAATCAGCACTAAATTAGTTATTGAAATGATTTAACAAAAAGTTAGAATGTTTACAGTTTTTGATATTCTGTGAAGAGCTGATTCGCTTTAATTTCTAGCTCTCGAGTATCTTACAATGGGTGAATACCATTTTGCAAAGCTGGCTAGTATTTGTCAGAGAATGGCGATCTGAAGCTGTCACCATCACGATTGAATTCACATAAAATAAATTCTTGACCTGTAGTCTCGCAGACTCCAAGTTCTGTGCATTCAAATCAAAAAAATATAAGATATTCAATACTCTTCGATTAGAGTCCCTTTAGGTAGATTTACAAGAGAGTAACAATCCGTTATTGGATGAAAAATATGGAACATACAATGAATAAATCTTTCAAAACACCATTTTGATTTTTTAATATTTACCCAAAGGCTTGTCAATCTTCTGTAGAAACTCTTCAGCTTGATCTGGAATGAGATTGCTCAAGGCTGTTGCATTGTAATTGATTTTCTAAGGTGGCAATCTGCGAATCAGGGATAATGCCGCTGCTATCTTTTCTTATTCCATTTTGTATCTCTTTCTTTATGTGTAGGTGTGTTGTGTGTTTTTCGCTTTATTGGTTGCTTTAATTTTCTAATGTTTGTCTTGGATTTTGCAGGGAGGGGAGAGAGAGTACCCACAGATCAGCAGTAATTTTTTAATTTCTTTTATTTCAGTGTGGATATATTGTAGATATTCTGGGGATATTAGGGATATATTAGGGAGGAAAAAGCATCATTTTGAGAAATTAGGGAGGATCTTCAGTTCATTAATTCCTTTTGTGAGCTTCTTCCTTTTTTTTGTTTAATTGATAATCCAAAAGTGAATATTTTTTATTTTAAGATGATAACCTGGCAGATATTCAACAAAGTAAAAAAAATTAGATTTGAACTCTTTTTGTACTTCTCAGAGTTTTCACAATAATCTTAAATATTTATTTCAATTTATTTTCCTCATTTTCGGAAAAGAGTAAATAAATTATATTCTATTGCTCATTTCAAAATACTTGATTCAATGAATTGAACCAAATACTGCCAATATTATCTCAAAATTTGAAGTATTGGTAATCTTGTTGTTGTTTTAAGGATAACTTGAGAGAAAGTTGCTTGATAAGTAAGACAATTCTCAAGTTGAATTAAAAATCAACAAAAAGCTGAAGAAAATACAACCTACTCCATCATGATAAGCTTAAAATATCACAAACATGTTAAATTCATATCTTCTGATGCTTTCCAGTAGAACTAAACTTCCCAAACAGAAGATTTAGCGGGTTGTCCTAAGCAATCTTTGTGAATTTAAATTTGAATAGAAAGTACAGTAGTTATTATGGAGGGAGATTCAATTCACTCTAACCTGTAGTTGGAACGCAAATAAAATACAATAAAACTGAACTTAAACAGATAATGTTGAAAATGTTGAGTCTCATTCAGACTAAATCTGAAAAACTCAAGAAATCGAGGAAATCAACGAAATTAACTAAGAAATATTTGAAAAACTCAATTGAAAAATATCTTGATAAAAATAGATCGTTTTCTTGTTTCATAACTTTTTTTTTGAAGACAAAGAAGAAGAATAATAATAATCGGAGTGTGTATTTATTTTTCCTATGAATGGATGGATATACATGCTAATGCGAATTTCTTGGGGAAGGCGGGAGTCCTGGGATTACGGTGAGAGGGGTGGTTAGGATGGAAATGAAAAAAAAAAACAAAAAAAATAATAGGAAAAATAAATAAAAAAAAGCAAGCTTTTCTTCTTGAAGGGAATTTATCTTGATTTTTAACCTGAAAGCTCGCATTAATTCATAAAAAGAAGATTCAAGACAAACAGACAAAAGAGAACACACACATTTTCACAGCTTTGCATCATGGAATAGCAATTGGAAGAAGTCTAAAGTTACTTTTCCGATGAAGGGTTTAGAGAGCATATTGATGATGTCCTCTCAAATTATCTCGAAAAAGGTCCTTGCTAATTCACAATCTACTAAAAAAACGCCTTACCTATATGTGCAGCTTATTTTGCAGTACAAGCGCAACAAGGTGAAGGATAGCAAGTAAGCCTCATGGAACTGAGAAACAGATTCTTTAAAAAAGCAGAAATCGATGATTTAATAGTGACTGCACATGAATTTTCACAACGCTTAAGAGGTGATGCAGTAGCTGAGTAAATATCCACTAGATTGGAATCTCTCAAGAGAAATTACAGGCTTTTCACAAAGTTGTTAGTAGTCTTTGATCATTTCTGCTAGCCCCATGAGAGAATCTCAGTTTAGAAAATATCTTGGTTGATGTTTTTACTCGCGAAGGAGAATCTCTCGAAGGATCATGAAGATATTGAGAAATGTGCATATCTTCTGCATTACATTTGCAGTATTGTCGTGAGAAGGATCATAAGAGGTTAGAATCCAGAAGATGGACAGATGGGGGAGGAATAAAGTGAGCAAGAAAGGAATGAGAAGATTTCAGATCAAGTGAATAATTTACTGCTGAAAGGAAAACTAGAAATAGCTAAAATGGCTGAGTTCAAAGGGGAGTTCAACGCTGCTATGGAGGAATTGATTGCGTAGATTGTAAAACGTGAAAAAAGTGAGAAACAAGAAGAAATTGCAAAAGAATAGGATTCAGAAGGTAACAACAATAACCCATCAGACGAAAATGATCTTAAAAATCAAACAAATACTCCAAATGGAGGATTAGAAAAGATAAATAGCATCGAGAGTCTCTTAAAATCCCTTAACTCTATCGATTCTTCTGCGTAGCTCTTGGAGATCTTAGAAAAAATCTGTAGAACCTGTGAATCACTTCGTGACGAATAAGATTTTCTTCTACGCGATGAATTCCTTGTGACCATTCTCAGCACACCCAAACCATCGAATTCTAATCGATCAACTCACTTACAACCACCTGGAATCACACTTGACCATTAAGAAGCGAAGTATGCCACGAATAGCCACCTCGACAGCAATGAAAAGAAAGTACCCCGAAGAAATTTGATTTTCAGCGATGAAGGACCGAATGTGCATCTTAACTCAAAACTCGCTGACATCGATAGACCTGCAGCAAGTCCTCTGCCGCCCAGTTAGTTAGGCTTATTCTAGCAGCCTGTATTGCCTAAGACTCCTCATCCAGATAATCAACTTTTCAAAATGCCTTATGCAAGAAGTGGACAGCAACAACAACACCAATAGTAGCTCACTATGAATCTACTTCCGCCAAGCACACCTTACTCTACTGCCTTAGATAATTTCAAATGGATTAACATGTACTCCAAGTCAGATTCAACGAAGCGAATCGATGAGCTTATGGCGAGAATCGACAGAGATTACAAAGAAAAGATCCTAGCACATATACAAGATGTCTCCCGAGAAGTGTATTTCAATAGTAAAAAGAAAAACGATTCAATTCCTTCTAGTTCGCCGGCTCAAAATGATGTGGAAAATAAAGTTGCTAAGACCACTTATCTCTTCCTTAATGTCCTAGAAAGAATGATCATGTAAGAAAACAATGATATGTTTATGTGTCCGCTAAAAAATGCAATGATTTTGGTGATATTTTTGCTCTAGGGAAGAAGACCAGCGAAATTGCAAGGAATCCCAGTTAATTCAACTGCTGGAGAACAAGAACTTTGTGTCTGCTCTGCTTGCTAATTGCATCATGACAATGTGCTTCGTTCGAGAGATCAAAGGTATCACTCTAGATCTGCTCCTCAAGGAATGCCAAATCACATCGCTCGATTTCTGGCGAGTCATCTCCAATTTCGCTAAATTTGACAAGTACAAATTTTTTACAGGAGCTTGTTTTTTCAGCTCGTTCACCTCTTTAATCAATCATTTTTGAACTTATTCTTGTCATTCCCTATTTTCTAGACACATGCCTGAGGCAATTCGTGAGAACTTATTTAATTTGGAGAGACAGATTCTCTTGTACAATATCTGGGATGAAAAGGATGAATTTATCTAATCAGCTTTAGAATCCTTCTAAAGTGACTAAGCCACTAAAAATCAAAACTACGATAAAGTCCTTTGCAGGAGACTCATCAGTCACTCCGCTACACGAGTTAAAGAAATGTGCAGAGTCTTAAATCTCAACGAGGAAATTCAAGAACGTGTTTGGGATGCATTGCTGTACATCTACAGACATTAAATCCCCTTAATGACGAAACATTACGTCGATTAGATCTTGATCTGCTCAGTGTATGCATTAAAACTAATCAAAGCAGAGCTATTCAAGGATCTAGACATAAAATTCAGAACTATGCTGAGTGCTTGCGAAGGTCTACCTAACTTCTGCGCTGAAAAAGTCAAAAAAATGAAGAGTGAAACAGGCGAAATTATCGATATCATTACGTTTTATAATAAAGTGTATCTCCAACCTATGAAGGTATATTTCAAGAACTCCTGCACGTTGTCAGTGCCAGTGAGTACATCGCATACACCCATGATGCACGAGACTTCTCCGCTAAAAGCGCAAGGAATATTTGCGTCTTCGTTGAATTACAGCATCCCACCGAATTTCATAAACTACACTCCTTTGCTGAAGGAGAATAATATCAGGAAACTATCTACGCCTGTTACGCCTACAACAATGAGGCTGCAAGCTCATCAAGAGATGCTGGAATCGCCACATTAATCGATTAGATAAGCAGGGTAATATAGGAGAAGCGATAAATCGTCCAACAGTGGTTATAACCCAGTTCATTTGAAAACCCTCGCTGTTCTTGGGTAGTTGGCGTCAGATTAGACAAATGGTATGAGTTCGAATAAGCAATCCACTCGAGTATTGAACTTTGATGATGCTTCAGGGTTAGGTAATTCTTCAAAGCAAGTCACAGCAATGAGTTCATTTGGAAAGTAAGGTTAATATTAGAGCACTTCGAACACCAAAGATGCACTGTTCCCATAGTCACCATAGTAATAGCAGCCATAGAATTAACTACTCTTCAATAGTACAAGTCCTAAATTTGGAAGTAATTCCAGAAATAGCTAGAATTATAATAATTCAGATTTGGAGTAATAAAATAATAGTCCCAGTCTTGGGATATAGCGATAACAAGAATAACAATAACTGGATTTCGGTGAGATGAACAGAGAATAACGATTAGGGCTTTAAGGATAAAATATGTCTTCTTTAGGGAGAATTGGTATTGGGATAAAGAATCCAAATTTTGATTCAGATGATGAAAATCAAGGAGAAGAAAAAGAAGAATAATAAAATGATATGAATAATAAGAATATCTAGAATATTTCTAGGGATACTACTACTACTACCTCTAAAGGCTAAGAAAATGACAATAGACCATCAAGAACAAATGAAGAATGAGCTAACAAAACAAGGAGAAGAAGCGTTAGTAATTTCGCTGAATCAGCATTAGAGTTGCTACTATGGTTCTTTCCTTTCTTGAGATGGTTTTGTAAAGCAGAAACGAACAATCTTTATTCTGAAAATTTGACTCATCTTGGCGTCTCTGAGTCCCAAATCATAAATCCCCACAGCAAGACACACCAACAATATTTCTATAAATTTAATATATATTTTTTTTAATAATCTCCGTTTAAAATTTTGTATGTTTTTTGAATGCAACGAAAATAAATACTTTTAAAGAGCTAAACATACTTTTTATCTCATTTCTTTGGCTGAACATACGGTCCATTCAGCAGCTAATCAGTGAGTTCATCATTGAAATGCTCAAAGATAATCACTTCATCTGCATCATCAAACGCATCATCGAAACTATCTTGATTTCCATCATATTTGTTTTTCAAATCATCATCGTATTCGGCTTGCTGTTCTCGATCTAAATCTGCTTTGTGCATTTCCGTCGTGAAGATCGATGCATGGAATGTCAATAACTGTGTCTTGTAATCTTCATCAGCGTTATTCGAGAGAGTATCCAGGAAATTGTTGATTTTCTCATCATAGGAAGTTTCGAGAATTGCCTACTGAAATTTGTCTTTCGTGAACAGAGCTAAAATTCTAAGGAGATACTTGTTTGTCTATATTGAATGCCCGTCATCGAGACATTCTAGAACACCTTCGATGAGCTAGACACCAAGTGGTTGTTTCTCAACGTACACTTGTAATGCAGAGTCATCTGAGAGTAAGTTCAAAATCGTAGCTGCAGAATATTCCAACGTAAAAACATGAATTTTCTTCGCTGGATCACCTGATAGATTCTGCTACGAACTAGATTAAATCAACTGAACTAAAAATATCACCATTCCTTCTTTAATCATGACTTCACTTGCCTCTTCATGCAGCGATAACTTAGCAAGAACAGCTATGCAAAATCTTTATGTTACAGTACCTTTTTCTTAGCTCTTCAAGGTATCGATGATCGCTTTCAAGAGAAGATTCTACGCATCCTTCTGAAGAATATACTCCCTTCCAGAATGGATACTACAGACCACGCTGATTAACGCGATCAACTAATGTTTGATAAAGTGTTCGTATTTTGAGAGATTCAGTAGAATATAATGAGTTTTAGGGTTGTCAATGTGTTCTAAATCGAGAATATCAGCTTCAATTAAACTCTAAACATATTGTAATCTCTGATTCTACGCGGACTCTAAGGAATCTAATCTAAACTGCACAAGCGTGTTCTTCAAGTCTTTTATGGTTACTTAGTAAGTTGTGTCAGAATTGCTAGCGTTGTCTTTATTATTATTTTATCCGTTTGCATTTGGACTTTTATCCTTTGAATTTGACTTATCTGATGCTTATGATTGCGGTCTGTCGGAGTCCTTCCTTTGGATGCTCGATTAGCTAACTGCTTTCTTCGTCAAATCCTAGAGTTTCTCCTTGAGTTCTACAATATCCTGCATCGTTGGTGGATCTTTCTCAGCTGGTTTGCCTTCATCCAACACAAGTTTTCTGAATTACCCAATGGATTTCTTGTAGCCATCGATTTTCTCTTCATTCGATGGGTTAGAGTTCATGTATTCCGTGAGTAGCTTGACGGATATGCTGAAAAGACTCCTGCCAGCTTGGAGCATTTCTAAATATTTTTGGTGAAGAATTTTCATGTTTTACTCTGATTTGCGCTCTCTTTGGACATGCACTTCTTCACCTTTAAGCATTTAGTAAAGTCTAGGGACTTCTTCTTTCTGCTGGGCTTCTTTTTGCTAGAGGGCTTTGCGATCTTAGAGTTTGCTCGACATTCTCTTTGCGTTGATTTCTGCTTCAAAACATTCTAACGAATTACCAAAGCCGTTGTATTTTAGGTAGTTCTTGATGTATTCGTTTAGCTCAGCGTTGTCAACGGCAGATTAGGTTTTTTTCTCTTTTTCTTTGTCATTCATACTTTTAGGTTTAGGGTTGTTGTTGTTATTAGGATTGTTGCTTGGTTGTCCATCAGCTGAAGTTTTAGATATTTTCTAGGAGGATTGAAGTTGCTGTTGTTAGTCTTATAATCCATAGTTTGCTTGGGAATTAGAGAGGCGCTGTTATGAGGAAGATGGTTTATTATTGTACCCTTGATTTTACTGATTTGTATCTGCTTCCTGTGACTGTCCTATTGAAGCTCCTGAAACAGGTGCAAATGGTGCTGGCTTTGAATTTTTACTCATAGCTAAATTGTGATTTTCTTGAGGTAAAGATAACTCTTTTTTGGGATTAATTGAATGCAGAAATTATCTTTGAATATTTTCTCTTTGTTTCAGTTTTATTTTCCCATGAAGGAAACACAAAACAATGCGTTTTGGTTTTATTTTGTTTGAGATGCTGGGGAAGAAAAATGATTAGTTATTGCTTTAAGCACAAACAGCTGTCGTTTTTAATAAACAGCCTAAGCATATTAGTATTTATTCAATCAGGAGTGAAGAAAATCAAACTTAAATTCCTGTTTATTACCAAAAAAATATCTAGATCTTAAAACCATTCCTTCATAAGCAAAGCATATTATTATTCTAAACACATCCAAGCATCCAACTTTCATCTTGCTCAAAAATCCTGTTTCCAATGACTTCTAACTACAAGGAAATTGATCAAGAGTTTCACACAGAGCAGCGCTAGCAAGCACATTAACCTCCATAGTAGTAAGTTTTCAATGATAGATAAGAAGAGCAGGCATAATTATAACTCCCATGCGAGCTCAGCGGTTAGAGTAAGTCGACACTGTTCCTCTGTCCGAACTGTAAGAAAAAGAACTACTCAGTGACTAGAAGTGAAAGCAACAAGTGGACTTGCTTATATTCACTCCTTCTGCTTCCAATATGTCTATGTTGCTGTCCATTCTGCTTCAGACAAACGAGAGACACTTATCACAGATGTTCTGTCTGCAATATACAAATAGGCTTTTCATAGCATTCCCCATGCTGAAAAACATAGAGATAAATAAGAAAAGTGGAAATAGAGGGAGAATAGCTTAAATTGAGAAATATTAAGATACAATTTGTTTGTTAGTGTATTGTATGAAAAATGAATTCGCCAAATTAGATTTAAATTATCATCTGTTTTAATAGCAATAGTATCAAAAGTGACGGATACTTCTCAAATAGAAGATCTTCCTTAAGACAAGATACTTTCTAATCCAAATGATTGTTACTTGCAAAGAAATTACCTAAAAATTCAATTTATAAAAAGTTAAAAGCATCCAAAATGTGCATTTTAATGTCTAAGATAATTGAGTAAATCGATTAGTTTAATGGTTAGATTAATTTAGCAGATATAAAAGCTCTTTGGTTTCTTTCCTCTAATAATCTCATATTTTTTTCATATTAGGTATTGAGACTTTTCTCAATAGTTTTTTGGTTTTTTGGCAGCCCTGATTTTGATTTACTGCAAATTGATCATCTATCATTTGAGCACTTTTGGTTCTTCTATTATCTTTCCCTTTCAGAATGAGAAGCTTACACAAAAATGAACTTTTTCAACTTAAATAATAAATAGTGCTTTTATTTGTTTACTATTTGAAAACACAAGTATTCAGATAAAAATCGCGACAACAACAACTGCAATATGAAATAACAAATTGATTTATTGCTAGATGATTAACTGATTTCTTCTTTGTTCATGCTTTTTGTTCGACATACGAATTCAAAAAGTAGAATGCAAATCCTAATCCGACTGTGATTTTGACAGCCTTCTTGAATAAAGCGGTGAATTTTCCATCTTTTGGCTTGTTGTCTCTGTGCTGCTTTGCGAGATTATTTATTTTATGAAGGATCTCTTGGTTATCTTTTAGCTGTTATTCATCGGGCATCTTCAGTGGCTGTTCTTATTCGCTTACATTATTTGAAGTACCATTTACTTCTAATCCTTCCTGTTGTGCTTTGAGAGCATCCTTGAGCTTATTAATCTACTCATCTAATTCACCTTCTGCAGAATCAACTTCTTCTTTAACCTGCAAATCGAAATACAACCGCAACCCAGTTAACAACGCCAATGCAATCAGTCTAAGTAACAGAAGTCTCTCAAATGTTGCCATATTCGGGAAGATATTATCCAAGAATCCATCGTTTTCTACTTCAAATCTGTTATTCCTGGTGACTCTCTTTTGAGGATCACCTTTTTTGAGTAATTCAGCACCTTAACCCGCTTCAGAAGTTAAATGAATTTCCTAAACAAAAAGCGCTAAGAGAATCAAATTCGATAGGATTCGATAAGTCTTAAAGCGCTTCCCGTAGCTTGAAACGGTAGACACAATGAAATACACTGAGAAAAACCCAAAAATATTGATTTATGCTTCCATCAAAAGCGCTTGTCTTTTAAACTCTGCTTGAGTGTGGTTCTCGGGGATGGCAAACTCACCAAACGCATCATACAAAGTGTGATATATCGGGTCAGATAGCGTGTCTCTAATAAGGGTTAGCTTATTGAAATACGTTGAATCTCCAGATTAAATTTTGTCAGGATGATTTGCACTCATGATTTGTCTTGCTTTTTTGGCTAACTTCTCAGTGGAATACGCGCGTTCGATTTGCATAACGTCATAGTAGTTGTCTTGCTTAAGAACAGTTTGAAAGATGTAAAGATGACCAGACAGCAGCATTACAGAGATGATTCCAATAATTGCAGCTTATTTTAAATTCCGTTTTCCTCCTGAAATCGCAGTGACTAGTTTTTTGATGAGCCCATACATCAAAATGGATTCGACAAACACCAATCCAACGTTTTCGAGCAAGCCTATTTTCATGTCTTAGTTATCTAATCAATGAGAGAGATATGTCGACTACTTTTCCAAGAAGTAAAATCTGTTTTTGTTTGGGTATTTCAAATTAATATGTATTTTTAGGTTAATCTGAATTCGATTTGATTTAGTTTTCCAAGCAGCAAGGGATGGGAGTTAATTAAGTCTATAGAATTGCTACACTTGTGAGATGCTTGCTGTGGGCTCGCTTTGAATATAAAAATATATTTAACTTTTCAATCCAAATGTTTGTTTTTTTCTTTTCTTAGGATTTTTCTATATTTTGTTTGAAACACTTTTAGAAAAATGTTCTCCCTGTTTCTCTTTCCATTCAATAGACATAAACCCCCTTCCCCCCTGATCCCTGATGTTATCTAATAAGCTCTAAAATTAAACTTTGGAATAGATAAATAACACCAAGATTTCTTTGTATTCGTGGGAATCTAACACTAACACAAAAAACATCTCTTCTAAACATCAATTATACTCCTTAGCAATAATCTTTTCGTAGAGCTCTGAAGGGAGCTTAGCAAGAGTGCTTCTAGCTTTCTTATTCCATTACTTGATCCTCTTTGTGTCTTTGATCTGATTTAAGAAACAGACAATGAAGATTCACAAAATTTTAAAGAGTTGAAGAAAGGAAAAATATTTTGAAGGAATGGCTGGCTTGTATTTGATTGAATGCTTACGACTTGGAAGGTGGAACTCTTGTATTTATTAAGCTCATCTCTTTTAGCCTTTTCTTTTAGTCTCTTGCGCTCAGCAACCATCTAAGTTAAAAATAAAATGATTATTAGCATCGCAGGTGTGTATTTTATGGATAAAAACAAATGATCTAGTTGTTTTAGCATAATAAATATGTATTCTGTACTGTTTCTTCGAAGTCTTTTTTGAGGGAATCCATTTTTTCTTTGAGTTCTTTTCTATCAGCTGTCCTCTGAACTTTTTGATCGAAAGACAGAATTGCTCCTTTGTTTGTTCGACTTGCCATAACTCGGTTGGATACTCTGTAGGCAAAGCGACCAATATTAACAATAAATACATTACGAAATATGAGTTGATCATGCAAGACAAGTCAGTTTCATTTCAAGAATCACAAACGATTTGTTTAAAATGATATTTTTTTTATAATTTGTTTTCTGTGATAATTCTGCGATATTTCTTCATACCTTTGCACATTTTTCTTCCAAGGCTTTCCAGATTTTGGCATGCCAACTTTGAAGAGCTCTTCTTTGGAATATTCCTTGTATTCAGTTTGTTCTGTGGGGCCGTCCTTTTTAACCATGTACCTTGATGTGTTGTAGATTATATTTATGAATTAATTGTTTTTTGTTTAACTTAATTTCTGATAAAGATAGATTTGTCTTAGCAAGCTGATTTCACAATTATCCCTTTTCCTTCTTATTTCCCACTAATAGCATATATGCTTTGCTCCCATTGATTAATTACTTTTGTCTTCTTAACAAAGTTTATGAGTGGTTTTCAATCTAACTGAAAACCATTATTTTGTTCACATAAAGTGCTATCATTTTGGGTGTGATGCTTGAAACCACGAACAGAAACAAAATTAATTTAGTTACAAAGAAAAGTACAGCGAGGACATACAAATTTAGAATATATTTTTTGAACAGTTCAGAATTTGTTTCACTTCCTTTATTTGTTTTCTTAAATCTTTTAGTAAATCCTTCATTTTTTAGTTCCTTTTTCATATTTAATAGTTGATATCCTCTATTTTCACTCATTTTTTCAATTTCTTCAATCGATTCTTCTGAGTAATTAAAATGAAATATTCGCGATTGTAAGTAACACATACCCTAAAGCACCAGCATCATCGATCAATCCAATCGGCCCAAGGATAGCTTCAGGAAGTAGATCAAATGGTGAAAGAATGTAAATCACAGCAGCTATCAATCTACCACTTGAAATCATGTTTTTGAATACAAACCAGAAATTTCGAAATGTTGTAATCTTCTCAAACATCACCTTCCATAAAAATGGCGCATCTCGGATAGTGTCAAGTAACTTTTATCAGAAAAAATAAGCTCATTTTAATCCCAGAAAAGTAGAAAAGGGAATTTAAAAAGGTAATAAGAATCTAAAAATCTATTTGTTTTGTCAAAATGCATTTTATCTTACTGTTCTCTTATGCCCTGAGAACTTCTAATTGTAATCCTTAAGTTAATGTATTATCATTTTATCTTCACTAGTTGTCGCAGCTGATTCTTCAAAGTCCTTATACAACAGATTCATGTCTCTTCTGCAGTAAGGGCAGCTTAGTTTTTATTTATTCTTGTTGTCCCACAATAAAACAATGCATTATCCACAGAATGGATGATTGCATGCACTCATCACGGGCAGAGTTATGTTCTCAAGACAAATGCAGCATGTTCTAATATCAAATTATGTGTTTTTTTGTGTCTTTGGGGCATCATTCAACCTGTGCGAACTAGGCTAATCATAGTTGAAGAATCCATAAACTTTACTTTTTGCGTAGTTGAAAATTTCATAAACTTTACGCTTTGCATAACCGAAAGTGGAATCTTTGACTTTGTTCCAGGTTTTTCTTGCAAAACAAATTAGAACACCTAGAATTGCAGAAAGCGCTGCTGTTATGATAGCACCGATTGATACACCTTCGAGACCTCCAGAGAATTTATTATTTACCTATGGATCTTCAGGAGAAGGTTATTTGCCCATTTTTAAGAAGAAAGAAAGCAATGATAAAGATAGAGATGGCTTTGGAAATGAGGTGCTTAATTAATTGTTGGCTGTCTGTTTATCTAAGCAGAGAAATATCCTAAATGTCCTGATATCTTTTTGTGATATTGTCTTTGTTTGTCCTTCTTTACTTTATGTAGTAATTGCTGAAATACAAGTATTTTATTGAAATATTTTTTTTCTTTCAAGTAATTCCTTCAAGAGCAACCCAAATTCTGATGCTTTTTCTTCATAGCTAGTTAGAATCTTTGTTTTGATGATACAAGTGAGGTCATCTGAATAATTGCATCTAATCTCATCATCAACCTTGTGTCTATTCAATCCCTTAGCTTCTTCTATTTAAACCATTTATGTTCTTTTCTACTCTAAAATTAAACTTAGCAGAGATAGAAAATGAATTTAATTGATAATAGATACAAAAAAAAGTGAAATTATTTAATTAAAGGTTATTTACCAGATTAATTGGAAGGGAGCTTATTAATAATGAAAAGCAGAGATTAAAAATGAATCTAAAGGAAGAATTCTTCAATCAATACTCTTTTGTAAAATGCTGAGATTTTCAAATAATACTCTAATAAGAAAATATGTCAAAGTTATGTTTTTCATTTTGATTAATTCAATAGTCATTTCACTCGTTCCAAGAAATAGTTCAATAAAAGCATGTTCAAAATATCTCCAAAAAGATCCTTTAAAAAATTAGCAAACATTTTTAATTTAAACTCTTCGTCTCCCAGACATCTAGGTAATCAAAACAGACGCTAGAATTACAGACATACAAATATTAAGTTTAAAAAATGAAAGGATCCTTGAAAGAGTACTAACTCAACTAAGAACTTACAGCTCAAATCAAAAAAGATAAGAAATTTCAAGTACTCCTCGATTGGGTTAGGAAAAATGGTGGAATCATCGATGGCATTGATTTCCCAGTTGTCTTTGGAAGCAATGGATAAATTGGATTGATCGCTAAAGATATTATCCCTGCCAAGAAGATTATCATTGCTATCCCGAACAGACTGCTGATAACGCCACTGCTGATCGATTAGAATCCTACTCTCCGAGCGATTGTGAATGATTCCCCTGAATTATTTAGCTCATCACAAAGCGAAGATTCAGATATCAATCGAATAACGTTGTTCTTAATGACAGAGAAGATCAAAGGAGATAAATCATTTTGGTCACCTTATTTCAATGCTGCACCCTAAGAGCTCAGCTTATTGCTAGATTGGACGGATAAAGAAGTTGAAAGCATCGGGGATAATTATCTTTTGCAGATGTACAAGGAATACAAAGATACTGTAAACAATCATAGTAGATATTTGAATTGGAGTTTATGTGAAATGACGAAACATTATTCATTGAAAATAAGAATGGAAAGGAGGGATACTTTAAAATCAAAAAAAACTATTCATTTTATATAATCATTCTTGACTTTGTTTTCCCTTCCTTTATCACAAAAGGTCGAGTAAAAATGGAAGATCTTCTTGAAATTCATCGTGAATCATCCTAACTAAATCAGCACCGATTGCTGCAACAAAAAGTTATTTCTCTGGTGTCACGAACTCGCTTCGTCTAAATCGCTCAGCAGTAAACTACCTTTCCCCTTCTTAGTCCCAATCGCTGACAGCTTAAACCACGGAGAAGGTTCCACCATAAATGTTATCTTCAACAGATCTTTTGAACTTGCTAAAAAGAAACTCCCCAAAACATACTCGCTCAAAAGTAAATCACTCGATGCTTCGCTATTCAAGCAGATCACCTATCAACCAGACGAGTTAGTAAAGATCCATGGGTGCTCTGATGATAAGCGAGCATACATATCCGTGAATACCCGAGGAATGAGGGAAAAGAATTATTTAGACGAAGCAACTGTGGAGTAGATCCACAGTGATATCCAAATGATAAATGCGGAGAAGCTCAAAGCGAGAGTGAAGAATCTCTGGGATCTACCGTATTTTAGTGGTTCAAGTGGAAGTAGTGATGATGGGAAGGTAGAGGGGGAAGAAAGTGAGGAAGATGAAGAACAACGATTTGAGAAGGATTAGAATTTCAATGATCTAAAGGAGCGAGAAGCACTTGCTGTGAAGTATAATTTACTTGAAGGGTAATAGTATGAGCAAGACGGAATGCAGGAGAATGAGGAGTATAAGAGAATCGTAGAAGAAGTGAATAAAGTGAATTAAAGCTCTTCAACGAAACGGCTGTATCAAGATAGAAACTGGGAATGGTAAAAAAAGAAACAAGGAAAAAGAACAACTAATTAGTTTAATGTTGTTTGTGCTAACCTCTCTTTAACAAAAGGTACGACGCGAAAGACGAAGAGACATTCTACACCGTTTCAGTTGCAAAAACATAAAAGAAAAATCAGCAGATCGTTCATTCGTTTGGGAAAAAAGACAATCGATATTTAATGTTATATTACGGATTCACGATGATTAGCAATCCATATGAAAGCTACCCATTTAGACTCTGGAATTCCATTCCAAGTAACATCGCTGAGAATCAACTTGACATCGATGAGCTTGTATTTAACGATTATGTCAGCTATTCAGAAGAAGAATCTGGGGTGATTTTATATAAAGGATAATCTAAGAACATCGATAGTTTAACTAAAGAATTCAAACTCACTAAGAACACTGTTTGCTTAGATTTGTTCGCTTACTTACGCGTCTATCTGTTATCGACAACTAAATAAGTTAACCCTACTGAGTAGATTCTCATAACCTTACCAAGTTCATTACAATTCGAGAAACGAATCTTAGATTTTGCATATAAGATCTTATGGGTGCTGAAGAAGAGAGTTTTCTAGAAATCATCCATTGAAGATGACTAAAAGGAGTTATTGAATAGTTAGCTGTCAAATCATAAGAGATATGCGTTGATATTGAATCTACAGTAGAAAATGATCATACAAAGGCATATTGACATGACAAAATTGTTGCAAAGAATATTAGCGGAATTGATAACAAATGCACCGATTGGATAAGGAGTTGTGAAGTAGTATGAGGATATTGAATAAACTGATGAGGAATATTAGAATAATAGGTAAGCAATTAGACACTATATGGCTGCTGTGTATTAGGGGATTTATAAGGTGCATAGGAAAGAGCAAGAGGATAATAGTAGCAGCAACAGTAAGTGAAGTTATTTAACAAATTAACTCAAAAAAAGTGATAATTAGAGTTCCGTTGTTAGAGCTTCTACCATATATTTGTACATGTATTTAGAATTCGTCATAAACACAATTTGATTTCATTTACTGATTTTGATGATTCTCCAGAGATCTTCAACTGTTGTACCGAAGGGAGGTTTTTCGATTGCTAAGCCAAGCTCTGGACTAAACATGATATCATTCTGACCATAAAAAGACATAAATTTATTAACATTTTAACCATTATCTTAATTTTGGTATGTTACTTCTGTGGGTGTATCACCACTGAGATTCGATGTCTACGCGATTGTACTTGCCATATAATTTCTCTAGACATTCTTCCTGTCATTAAAAATTGAATCGACTATCTCAATATTATCTTCTTCTCGCTTGACCAGCTTCGATTTGAATGAAGAATCATATTCGTCACCCATTTTAGGTATACCAAATTCTGGGTTTTGCATGTAGTATTCCTTCAGTTAATTGCATTCCTTAGCGCAATGATCAAGCTGATCAGTTTAGAATCCTAGAATATACCCACCTTGAGAAGCATTAGTCTCAATAATTAAGGATATTCCTGCTTTGATAGTTTTCTAGCTGACTTAAACTACTTGAATCCAAGGAATACTGATATTTTGATTTTCATTGGATGTAGAAACTGCAAACCATGCCATTCTGATGTTCGTTAGGAATAGACTTCCGATTTAGCTAGAGTCACTGCCTACACTGCGGACGTTGGAATATCGACTGATGACTTTTTCATTTGGGAGAATTTATAAGGTTTTATCTTACGTAATAGATCCTTTCTTGAGATCTCGATAGACTCTAGTAGCAGAGTAGCTCCTGCAGACTTGCTGAAATAGATTGAAGATGTTCGTTGGTTCTCCGTTTTTAGTTTTGAAGATAAATTCAAATTTATTCTTGGACATTTTCGCTTTGATTGCGAGAGTTAACTCTAAGCCGACTCGCTAGCTGCGATCGGTTTTTATGTCACTACTTGTAATGGAATCGTGGCCTAGAGAGAAAGAAAAGAAAGAGAGAAGTTAATTCAAAGGTTATGCTAAATGGTGGTGTTTTTCATGATGAAAAGGAGATGTTGTTGTTCTTAATAATTTGATTATTTTTTAGTGTTTTGCATACCAATGGATAGATTGATCCTCTTGTCTTCTTTGGAAAACCAAATGAGTCTCATATTAGTGAGGATTAGTCTTCCCAACACATCACAATTTCCTTTGAAGTCTTCTATGAAATCTTGACTCGCCATCTCAAACTCACCAGTGCAGCATTGTAGTTTTTTAGGAAACAAGTCAAATTTTATTTCCCTGTCAAAGAACTGCTCGTATTCCATTTTAACCCTCCTTTAATTTTTTTTGCTTTCTTCTTTTCAATTACTAAATTTTGAAGAGTTTCTCTCTAAATTTAGAGCTTACAGCATCGTATAAAAAGAAGAAGAAATTCAGTGTGCCTTTCTTAAATTAGAAGAATAATTCAGAATCTTTTGATGAGCGATTTATGCTTTGAATCGAACATATCCAATATCATATTATGATTCAATAATTAATGTAGATTTGATAAATAGCATAACATATTTGAAAGATAAATGTGCTTTCATGGAGAAAAGTTTCAGTGATAATATGGAAAACTCTTACAAAGTATTATGGGCAAGTTTAATAACCTTTTGAATAATTGATCCATTCATAAATTAAATCAAGAACTCATTTCGTTTTAAGCATAATCCATCCATTAGCAAGGTGTGATATTTCTATTCAAAAGAGTGTAAACTCGCTGAATTAACTATCTATCTTTCAGTGCCTGCAGCACAATCACCTTCATCTCATTCTGAAATGGGTTTACTGTATTAGTATCCACTGAGAGAAACGAGAAAGTGGTAGATAAAAAATACGCTTGTGCATAATAGAAACAAGTAAAAAGGTGTAATGTTCCCTTCACCAATACATCTGCTCGTCCAAGGACAGTGATGATCATGTCCATCTATGCAAATATCACATATTTCACAGTGTCTTCTACCTTTCTTAGATTCACATTTGCATATCTCACAGGAAGGTACTCTAGGCTATTGTTGTTGCTATTCTTAGTCCGAGGAGATAATTACTTCCTTGACAATCCCTGGGTCTAGCAAAGAAGTCAAGGAATACACAAATAGCTCGATCAAAGTGATGGTTATGGCACCAGCAAAGGACCAGCTGGATTTAGGATACTTGAAGGAATAGTAGGAACAAAATCCACCGGTTATGCTCAAAAATGACATCATTCCTATGAAGAATTTCCCTAAAGCAAAGGAAGAGTTAGTAAACAGACAAAAACCATCGTTTTTAATGCTAAAACTTCTTGACTGTGGCTAGTATCCATTTATAACTTCATTGCTGTTTCTTACAATCTGGTCCGATGAATAAAAACGGTTTATTCTCTGTACCACCAAATGGAAAGTAGTTTCCATATCTTCTATGCTTCTTTTTATTATGGTTCTCTGTCTCAAGCTGCACGAAGCTGTTTGTGTTCTCTCTCATAAGGAATTCAAAAAGATTATTGCTATTTTTTGTTAATTCTCAATATTCTCTGGGTTTCTGGTTTCTTTTTTAATTTGATTTTAAATCAAGGTCTCAAAAAAGGAGATAATCGATAACCATAATACTAGCAATTGCTCAAAGCTTGAATTAAAGCAATTATTATGCTTAGGGGTTGGGGTTGGGGTTGGGGTTGGGGTTGGGGTTGGGGTTGGGGTTGGGGTTGGGGTTGGGATTTCGGAAGA
>Ga0302271_10001063_pt1 | contig 26943 bp, 12 predicted proteins | sample III_Bog_N1_1_FD_198767 | JGI IMG/M metagenome (GOLD analysis project Ga0302271, IMG submission 198767) | Peat permafrost microbial communities from Stordalen Mire near Abisko, Sweden - III_Bog_N1_1 | ecosystem: Environmental > Terrestrial > Soil > Wetlands > Peat | place: Sweden: Abisko... | reverse complement strand
GAAAATATTGTCTTCAAACTCATTTTGTGAGTGTTGTTATTTCATAAAAAATTTTTCTTCTTTTTTTGAAAAGAATCTTTAGCATAATTAAAACATACTTGCCATTTTCAATATTACCTTACTAAACAGGGTCTTCCGAGAAGAAAATGAAAACAAAGAAATAATCTAAAATTGTCAACATCTTAGAATTATTATTATTTTCTTTCAAGGAGGCTCACAAAAAGAGAAAAGAATTAAACATTCACAATATTATTGAAATTGATTAGCTAAAAAAGGAAACAATAGCAGACCCAAACATTTATATTTGAAACAAATAAGATTTACTCAAGCAAAAATACAATTCAATCTTGTTTTTTCTTGGGTAACAAATCTTCAAGAAAATGTATGATTGTTGATTTGTATTCATTGAAGAAATTAACCAATCATTTTTTCTCAATGATTATTAATAATATTCTTGTAGTATATTTTAGATAGCTAATAGATCATCTTCAGCAAGCGCACAATTTATTAGCTTTCATTGAAAAATGTGAATAATGTTTCAACTTTTCTGAATAATTTGTTTAAAAAGAAAGAGTAATTATTCAAAAATTAATCATATTTTAGTTGCTCAAAGAATTCCACAAAATATTTAAATTTCTTGTCAAATGCTTTGTTTAAATTCATATGGAATTTAGTTAAGAATAGAAACGCTTAAAAGATCTAACTTCTTGAAGAATTAACAATCTAAAATGTCTATTTTTTATTAGTTTTAAAATTTATTAGCTGATTTCCTTCTTTTCGGCTACAATTTTTCTTTAATAATATTCAGGTAAAACATTATCAAATCAACAAAAAAAAAAATTTAATCTCTGTAAACATGTTTTACTGATAATTTATTCAAAAAGAACACATTAAGAAAATCCAAGCAATACAATTTCAAATATCGTATTCTTGTTCATAACAAAAACCTTTTCTTTTGAGAGTGTTTTCCTAAGAAACTTCATAGACAGTACATAACAATAAAGATTCAATGATAAAAAAACATCTTTCAATCCTTCATCAACAATTGAAACTTGGTTCTTGAGAGAATATTTTTATTTTATTATCCTCAACAATCATCATGTGGATCTATTAAAGAATCATGATTTCTATTGGTCAAAGAATAAAAATATGCTGTTTAAAATGATAAAACACAAAAAAAAATGCTATCCATACAAAAAGAAAAGGATTCTTACTTTTTTTTATATTCAAATACTTAATAGAGAATACAATAAATTTAAGCTTGTACATTAGCATTAGCCGAGAGATAAAAATGGTCAAAAACAATAAACATGCCTTCAATGTGATTGATTTTTATTATTCAAGATACAGAAATAACAGAAAGATCCCTCCTAATGATGATAAAAACAAGATTCTTTTAAATAACAACTCGATTTTCTTCATCTTTTACTTTATTCAAAGAATAACCGAGCTTCTGAAACAGATTCATTCCTGCATTTTTATTCCATAACTACTAGCTTTTAAGGGAAGAGAGTGAGAGAAATAATAATTTGATTATGGTGAAGCTTAGATTGTGAATCTTTTTGGGGGGGGGATAATCAAAATAAGAATTCATTGTGAGATTGCTTTAATCTTACTTTCTACTAGATATTATTTTTTTAATGAGTGGCTTGGGAAGCAAGTTTACTTCTTTTTTTTTCCCAATCTTTGATTATTATTATATGGTCATCTATTTTCTTAACAACCAAAAAAAATCCAGACAATTCCTCCAAATTTGATGAATAGCTAGCAATGGAAGGGTCAAACACAGGAAGGTTTTATTTTTTGGTAATCCATGTAACTTATCATTTTTTACATAGAATATTTTATTAATACATATTGTACGATAAAGAAAACCATTGTAAATTATTATTTTTTACCAATAAACAATGTTTTTATCACACTAAAAACAGCTCTAGGTTTCATGGCTGCTGAATACTCCCAGACAAATAACTCACAGAATCCTAGAGCCTTCAATCTTTCACTTGAAAACGTATCTCTATCCATTCTTTTTAGGATATTGTCTATGATTATTTTAGATCTTAAATTCACTCTTAATTGGCTTCTGTGTAAAGCAAACAAATCAAGCCTTGCTTATTATTCTATTCCATTCAAAAAAGAAAAGGTAATCACTCTGATTTCTAGTTAAATCAAATTAAGATAGTAAGAATAAGGATAGATATAGAAGAAGATAAATTAGTAAACTACTTTAAATTCACTGATTTCATATTGAAGATACTTTCAGGTACCCTTGTTGGAGAGCAAATATCCGAGTATTAGATATTTTAGTGGTTGTGCGCTTTGTACTTGTTTTTGATCTTGGTAGTAAGTGCAAAGATCCTTTATTTTGGTGATAGACAGGAACAAATAAAATCAGAAATAGAAAAGAAAAGATTAAAATAATCTTAAAGGGTGGAAAACCTTGAATTCATACTAAAATTAATTAAAAAAAGCTTAAATTCTCACTCTAAGCTCTATCTTTCTCTCTTTCTCTCTGTTCTTCACTATGATTACTGGATAAAATAGCTTACAACTTTCTTCTCTTTTCAAGAAATATCTATCAGAATAGTAAACTGAAAAAATATTGTTTCATTATTTCTCATTTTAAGCTCTAGATAAACGAAGTATCTATTAGAACAAAATTAGATTGTATCTTTGTGGAATTAAATGTGTCTGCAACATTTTTGGATTTTTGTATAGACATTATTTTTGAATTAGGGATTACATTAGATATTTAAAACCATTTAAGAAAAGACAACTTTTCTCTGTAAAAAATGCTAACAGGAACAAAAGACGCTCAAAATAGGCATACTTTATCCTGTGAAACAAGCCCAAATATTATTAATCGAGAATAAAAAAATAAGAAGTAAGAAATATTTTGAAAGATACAAGTCTGAGGTTCGAATTTAAGGTTACTTCGGGGTATCTAATCTGCACTTTAGTTGCACATCACAACTGAAATATAAGAAAATATGCCTGTGTTTTTTAATCTAACCTGTCAATCTAATAAGGAAAACAAAAATACAGCAGCAATAAAAACAAATAAAAGACTAAACACTGCAAATCCAGCAGGAACCATTTTGTCAATGAGCTTTGCTTTCGGTAGCCCTTCTTGGGCGCATTTGATTCCATCATCATTTCCTTCAGGGGTTTAATAGAATATCCCCTTTGATATCTAATCTTTCATCTCTTCCTATGCCGACTGTAATTTTCAACAATCTAATGCACCCTTAATGTCTTCTCAACCAAGATTCGTTAATTATCATCAACAACAAACTCCACAATAATCTCCAGGATCATCAATTTCGTCTTCCTCTTATTAATCCTAATTTTATCCCTAGCAATCCTTCCTTTCTCCTCTTGAAAGCAACAATCATGGATACTCTTAGCAAAATTAATAGCTTGTATTTTCAAATATCAACAGCAACAACAACAGCAGGAACCCCTACATAAGTAGTTAGCAGGTTTAAAATTTCTTGCAACCACAATAATTCATCCCTGCATAAGCAGGCTAATTCATTCCTCAAGCCATTGCTCCTTCATCCTAATTTTAAATGATATTCCCAACTGCTTCTGTTCCCATTCAGCATCAACAATAATTTCTGATTCCACTGCAAAACACAGATCCAGAGTTATCCTTCTCAAATAATTCCTCGTAATTCCCAATCTTAAGTGCTTTCACCCAAGATAATAACAGTAATTATTAGATATTTCAGTAATCAAATAATTAACTATGCACAGTTTATCTGAAAGAGTAAGCTAAAATGATTAAAACTGATTTCGATAAGCAACCGAAGTAATTTCTATGTAATTAGCTCTCAGGAGATTCAAAGAGCAAATAGACTCTCATAAGAGAAGGCAACATCTAAGTATCACCTTCATCCATAGCCCCAAACACTACTGAATCCAATCAAAAACCAATAGAAACTGTATACTAACAAAAGCTCATTTTTAAATTGACTGATTCTGAGAAGCAAGTGCTGAGTTAACTCAACGGAATCAACATGCAAAATGCCTTCAAGAACATAATCAAAGCATTCATAAGCTTTATCAACAAATCCTTCGATAAAGTCTATTTCTATGAATATAAAGAGAATCCAAAAAGCTAATATCCATCAACTTAATCAACCGTAAAACTAATTGAAACCCCCACTTCTGATCAGAAGAAAATGTTCCTGCAGAAATTCAATAAATTCATGAAATCGAAGAAATACAACAATGCGTCGATCCGCTAGATTATCGAAAATCGTTTATACTCCACTGTTCTCAAGGACTATATTCAAAATCACTCCAAAGAGTGGGTCATCCGCAGTAACTTCCATAAGAGAGAAGACATTATTACAGTTCTACAATATTTTTCTCTTTGTTGTGATAATAAGAATCTCCTCTTGTTTCTCAGTAAATTCTCAGGGCGTTATGAAATCGATTGAAAATTAACAGAAAATTAATATTTTCCATGTAGTATGTAATTTTTCACATTTGAACACAAAGATTTGCTTCACCATTTTCTTTCAACTCGGCTGTAACTGTAAATTAGTCAATTTCTTTTGATACTTCCGAGGTAGTCTAAGAGGACTATTGGGGCTATTAGCTAGGATTATAAATGGATTGCTTTGGGTATTGTAAACTTTGAAGTTTTTCATGCAATCAAATTCAAGCATGCTGTTGTTGTTATTCGATCCGTATGGCCTCGAGTAGCTGTCCAGATAGTGAGAACTGATCCCTTGATTGAACAGTCTACTTCCAGATTTACTGTACTAATCAGAGTATTAATCTAAATTAAACGAACTAAAGTTCTAATGTTCCAGCGGCACGTCGATAGGTAGTGCTTGCTATTAAGCTAATATTTGAGCATTCGCTGCTCCCATTACTAGCTCAATTCTTGGGAGCACTAATTCATAGCTTTGGTTATTGTCAGAATCGAAACTCTCCGAAACCATTGAGCTCTTCAGTGGCTGCTTTGACCCAGATTAGTTTATTGATAGTTTAACATTAGGTGCTTCGATCTGCGGGTAGTCACTGTTCAAAGCTAGGTTTGAAGAGAAAAAAAAGCAAAAAAGATTTACCATAAACTCAGATTATTCATGAAACAATCTTGCAAAAATAAATTTCAAATTTAATTAATAGTTCAAATTTTTACCCCTTTCTTGTTATTTGTCTTGAGGTGACGATTTTAGTGGAGTTGAAACTTAAATCGAAGAATGTGTGTTTTTAGAGTCCATATGCTAGAGAGAGTAATCAAATTTACCTCTGTATAAGCTAGAGCTACTCTTGTTTGTTTTGTTAGTCTTCTGAGTACCTTTAAAAAAAAAAAAAAAATCAAAAATCTAAGATCAAAGTGAAAATTAATGAATTTTGTCTTCTTTTGGTACCTCTCGTTTTAGTCGATTTCAGAGTTATCTCCCTTCTCAGTGTATCTGTTGGCTGTGATATATCACTGATTTTTCTTCTGCTTTGAGGCTCCTGCTATAGTGATTCTTACTTAATCATCTCCAAAGCAGTGTTTGTTGAACGATTGGAGCTGACATACTTTCCAGCTGAATCACTGGAAGTTTTCGTTAAAGCACTATCTTTTCGATTTTTATTTCCAAAATCACTTTCTTTTCTTGTTTTCATAAGAATATCGCTATCTTTATGTATTTTCAATCCGAGTTCTCCACTGTCATTTGAATCCTATCAGGGTTGATGGCACAAAATTAAAATAAATGAGAAAAATAATAATATTTGCTGTTGTACTTTATGCCATTGCCTCGATCCAGATGGTGCGCCTCGCATCAAAGAAGATTCATTTAGAGTGCTATTGCTTGTCTTAAAGATACTGTTTTAGGGCTGCTATGGAGGCTCTTGGTTGTTTGGTTGGTTCTTCTCGTAATCCTTGATTTTATTCAGAATACAAAAAAAGACCAAATAACCTCAAAAAACAATTTCAATATTTGATAACTCCTGCTTACTTTATCAGTGAGGATTTCGGTATTCGTCGATTATTAGCGAGTATTCGAGGCAGATTAACTGCTGGATTGATTGTAATCACTCCCGTTAGTCTATCCTGGGAAATACTTTTCAATGTAAACATCTATTTCTTCTGAGTTGTCTTGAGCAAATTTCGCTTGTTTTTCAAGATTCTTTATGAACTGCACGTAATGAATTCTCTTCTTTCGATCAATGTATGGCTTCCTCTATTGCTTGTGATTCTAAGTTCTGGCCTGGAAAGAAACAAAACAAAAACAAAAAAAGTTAAAAAAATGATTCTTTTACTAAGTTGCAAGTTTTCAATTTGTGTAATCTACTTGTATGATGCGAGACTTCAGCGGATAAAAATGAATAAGTTTGCATGTCTTTGCTAGATGCCCATACTTTTAGCAGCTCTAGCAACGCATACCTATTGCTCGATAATTTTGTTTAAATAATACTTCGTCTCTCAGCATGCATAACATTTCAAAATCCTCTTCTTGGTTTGTTTCATGTAGCAGATTCACAAATCGTTATCTTGTTATTTTCACAATTGTACTAAACTCTGTGCAGCGGGCAGAAGCAGAATGCGGTCTATTCGTAAAGAAACTCACTTCGCCTAAGCTTTGTTTGCTTTTGAGTAGCGCCAAATGTGTTAGTCTGCCGCGGTAAAGCCTAGAAGTTGAATTCTTTTCAGATGCTGCCGCTGAGAATATTGAAAGTGATGAAGGAGCTAATCCATTTCCACTAGTGCTCTTTTCATTCCCAGCTTTGAGAGGATTAGAATGAAAAATCTCAACTTTGCCTTGAACGACAACAAAAAGTGCAGGATCTTCAATATCACCTTCTGTAAAGATCATTTCACCTGGAGAGTAAGTGCATTCTTCGATGATTTTGAATGTCTTTTAGGGAGAAACATAAAAAAGAAATTAACCTATTAATTATCACATTTCCAAATGATATTTTAACATTTTGTCATTCACTACTTTCATCTTGAATTCCCTAATAATCTCTTTTACATTTTATATCGTCTCTTATGAGAATGGCTTCAGCACTGATGCGAAGAAAGGTACATAAAAATTCTTTGTCTAGAAGATAAGATCTGCTCTGAGATCGTTGGGTAACTTTTTGATAATATTACTAGCAATCGACAGAGTACTTACAGTCATCTTGTTTTGATCGAGGTACTCTAGATAATTTGCAACTCTTCCTTAGAGAAGTAGCGGGATGTGCATTTTTTTCATGTACTCGTTAATCCTTTTCTTTTCTTCGTCAAGCACTGAATTCTCTTCGAATCGCAGTCTTAACTCGTAAAAGACTGCAAAATAGGAAAAAAATCAGGAAAATTCCTGCAACAATTTATTTTTTACGTGAAAGGAACATATTAGCAAAGACTAACAGTGATAAGAACGAGGAAATCAGTGCAAATCCTTGCTCTAAATGGCTTTAAGGAGGGTAAATATTTTATCCAGATAAATACAATGCACATGCTGAGATAGAATGTAAATATCGCTCCCATACATTCGAAGAATCACTTGATAAGTTGAATCGTTTCAGCCAGGACTTATCTTCATCGATTCCAGATTCTATTTCGATTAAACTAACTCCCTAAAATTAAATATTAAACAATTTATTTGCAAAGAAAAAACTAAATCATAATATTTTTACATGATAGCAAATCGCTAACAGATGCACTGATAAGCTAAAGGTAACTAAAAGTTACAAATATTTCTTAAAGATAGAGTTTCTCCTTGTGATTATCCAGGAAAGTCTAATTCGTTCCAGGCAAAGATGAAAATTGCAGTATTTAAAGGAATACAGCAGAGAGCATACTACCCGCACAGGGAAACTTGATATTTCTTCAAATTCTCCAAATAAAGGAATGAACGGGATGATATCACACCAAAGTCTATATTTTGTGTAGCTGCTCATAACAAAAAATCATCATCATTTATCACAATATTCTAAAGGAGGAGGAAAATTCATTTTTAAAAGCAAGAAATGTAACTAAGGATATCAAAAAGTGTTGATGAATCTTTAAAACTAGTGAATATTGCCTGAAACAATTGCTTACTTGAAAATAATTTTAAGAATCTCAGGTTCATAATATCCTTTCGTGTAGAAACCTGTAATAACGTTTTTAACGATGTCCAGGATAAACACAATCAAGGTAAGAAGGCGCATCCAGGAATAGCTGATTGCAGATTGATCTCTGAAGACACCTGTGTTCATGAAGATTTGAATTGTCAAAACAACAAAAAATACACCATAGAACCCTATTGTTGCCATATCCCAGAGAATGCACGATGCCTAATGTTTGAAACAAAATAAAAGGGAAAATTATCAACTTTTAAAGGGTTAGCTTATGTGATTGAATACACTTGATGGGTTAAGCGAAGGGAATCTTGAGCAGCAGCACAATTTTCTAATAATTTTGTAGAACGGTGAATTCTGTTAATCTGATTCAAATTTCACATCTGATGCTAAGTCATTGATTAATTTATATTAACTCTCAGCTATCTCTACAGTATGATTGATATTTGCACTTTCAATCTTCTCAAAAGTAAATACTTTTTTGAATTACTTTTATACAAATTAACTGATCGTCAACCGCTCCTTAGATTTTATAACTGGCTGTGGATTCGCTGAGATTTCATCGCCATTAGTATAATTATAATCAAATAGTTCATCTAAATCAGTTTTGTCTTTTCCTTAGTGATGCTAGTCCTTTGGAGAATCATCGGAAATTACATGAATGTTGCTGATCGATCTACCTTACGATTAAGGCACAAGTCGGTCGATGCGCATATCCGATAACTCTTGTTTACTCTTTGAAAGAGCATTCAGATTTTAAGAAACGGTATTGTGGTTATTTGAAGTAGTTGGATGAAACGACGAGTAATCTAGTTCCATTTCATTGTTTGCAGGGTTGTATTTTAAATTCGGCATCAATCTACTCCCTTGACTTGGTAGCTCATTCATAGGATCTGATCCAGAGAAAGGACCAAGGTGCTTTGTTGGATTGATATCACTTTAGATTATTCCTACAAGCAAATATATTGTTAAATTTAAGCATATTATCAAGAAATTATTAAATCTCAATGAAACTACAAAATAATTTTTAAGAAATCTTTGAAGGTTTAGTTTTTTACTTTCTGAAATGTTCGAGTTGCCTGATTTATTTATTGGTGAAACAGGGTTGATTTTCTCAAAATGAGGATGCACAAACGAAGATATCTCGTAGGGTAATACCTGATCTTCTTCTTCACATTTCTTCAAAGGTAGTTATTGCACACTATCGATGTCTCCATTTGATTGTAAAAACTAAAGTCGGTACTGATGGAAAAACTACTAAGGTTCTTGTTGATGCTAGATCTCAAAGCTCGAGAGTTGCGAGGAAGGATCTCTCAAGTTGATCATATTAAGCAGAGTTGTTCAGATGTCTAATTGATCAATTGAAAAAAAAGGTAATTTATGTATAAAACCAATCTCTTTTATTAGTCAGAAAAGGGAAATTGTGTGAAAAAATCCTTTTGTTTCTCTAAGATTAACCACACGATTTGTGAATTCTCAGATAAATATTTTTCATTTCATGTGCGCCTAACCCAACAATTTCTTTGATGAGGATCCTGATAATTAACCACATAATAATAACCATCTACCTATCCACCTTTTATATCCACTCAATGTTTTGTTAAATTTCCTTAGTTGTTTGAAAGGAGGAATTCGCACAAATAATGAAAGAGACAAAAAATTATGATTGAAAAATCAAAGAAAATAATAACAATTAATAACTGCAAACAGGGAAATAAATATTTTTTACAAAAAAGAGCAGTTAAAAAAACAATAAATCTCTCTTGAAATATTATCCTCTTTTTTTTAATGCTTTTTATCAAGAAATCTGGAGATTTATCTTAAATTTTCTGAAATATTTATTTTTCCTATTATTTTTTGTTTTATTCATACTCTATGCACCTATTTTTGGCAGATTACTTTATCACAAAGAATATTCTTGTTAACTACAATGCTTTATAGTTTCCCCTATGCTTAAAGTAAACAGATTTCTTATCTTTAGTATCAATCTACTCGATTCGTTCCTTCAAATAAAGGAATCGCATTTGTCCCATTATTCTAATTCATTTTTGTTTTTCGGTTGCTAAATTTTGGAGTTGGATCAGGTTGTGGGTGGGAATCCTCATAATCCATCAAATCACTTTCTCTATTAACTTTCTGATCTATTGCGTCTTGAGGTTAATAAAAATGATGATTCCATTATTATCCATAAGGACCATATCGTTGAGGTGGATAATAACAATATGGCTACTAAGGGTGGCCTCTATAATGCGGTGGATGAGCATTACTATCTACAAAGAAGACCGGATGAGCATTTGCATCTATGACAGAGGAACTTGAGCCATTTTTGCAATTCTAGCACTTACATAAATGAGTGCATTTTGCTCCCATTTAGAAGCACTCGCAATATTTTTTGCGACAATCACTTTTCTTACAATTACATCCTTTGCTATGTATCTTCTATCCGCTTGTGCTCTCAAATACTTCATCAATCTTTTTCAAACATAAAAAGTTAATTTTTCTATTACATTTTTTTCACTTTTACCTTATCAACTTTGGGCTCGAATGCACTATTATTTCTCAACTTAATAGACTCCATTGCTTGTTATCTGAGATCCTCAAATTCAGGACGATTGTGACATCCCTGACAATTTGTTCCTACACAATATCTTTTGGCTTAGAAGCACTCGCAATAAAGCTTCAAGCATTTTGTCTTTTTACAGCCACAGCATTCTTTTTTACTGCTGTTTTCATCTGCTTAGTCATCGATTTCTTCCTGGTAACTTTCTTCATCTTCATTTTCACTTTCATGATGTTTTAATTCACTTTTCTGTTTTTCTTCACTTACTTATTACTTAAGTTCATCATTTCTCACATTTTCCTATCTGCTTTGAGCAGTTGTAAATGCTTGTAAGAGCCCTTATTTGCTAGATGAATATTCTTCAAGACATTTCTTTTTTGTCGAAGGAGTTGAAGGATCATATTTTTTAGAGTTTGGAGTATCAAAATGTCTACGTTTTTGATTCAAAATATCTTCAGTTTTGTTCTTTTTAACAGTGCTCAACTAAGATTTTACTTATGCAGGATCTTCTGTCTATTGATTCAGATGAATTCTATGATTATTATTTTCAGTTTCATTTTCTTGATGTTTCATTGTTTAACAATGATCTTCGCATTAAGCCTCTCCTTCAATAGAGATCTCTTCTATTGAACCAGGTTTAAATAACACTTTACCAATTTTACTAGCAGTTTCTTCAAGTTTGCTAGATTTATTTGGTTATCCTAATTTATCTGTTGTTGATTTGGGCATATTTCTTTTATCATCATTTCTTAGAACTCTAGGTTAAATTTGCATCTAAGGAACAACAGGATCTATAAAATATCCAGGGAAAGGATACCCATAATATTAAGGTGATTATGGGACTAATTGCTTCTTAGGGAATTGGTGAAAAGTTACAGAAGATGGTATTTTTGAAGATGAGTTGACGATATGAGATTCGTTATCAGATTATTTTGCATTTTCATTGGACTTTGAAGGTTTTTTAGAATGAGTAATATGCTTATGCTTATCAGAAATCACAGGGATATCATAGCAAAAGAACGAATTTGAAAAATCGAGTTGTCGAATCACTTCTTTTTAGTACTCACTATCTTAGAAATCCTTCATGAAGTTTCTTTGTTTTCAAATAAAATAAATAAAAAAATAGAGTTCAATTCTTAAAAATTAACTTGAAAAAATTAATTCATTTTATGAGTTTTTTCACAAAAATAATTCCTTTTTGTATTAATAAATATATTACTTGTCCTGAAATTCCACAAAAAACCGTGGCTTCTTCAAAATGATGCTCCCATTCACAAGAGGATTATCTTTTCTCAGGGCAGCATTAATATTCTCACAGGCTAGCTTTATTAGCTAGTTATTTTCACTGAATTGAGGATCATTATCTTATTATTTTTCCCTACATGCTTGCAGATAAGGATGCATTGGACTATCAACACAATTGTTGTTGAAAACGTTATATTTAAAAGGATTTGTTGAAGATAAAGCGTGTAAAGTAGTAGATCCAATGATGCTAGGGAGTTTGTTTTCTTATTTTAAAGGACTAAATCCTTATGCTTCAGAGGTACTTAAAAAAATAAAAATTTAATCAACTAAGAGAAGTGTGTTAGATTCATAAAGTATTTTACTCTTACAGCATTTAGTGCTGATTTAAAGGGGGTATTTAGAGAATAACTGAAGAAGGGTCGTTCGAAGAAGAATAGCATGGAGACACAGTAGCCAAAAGGATTTTTCTGTCACTGAGAGTTGTCCTTTGTTCCTCTGCATCTGAATCCTTAGTAGCCGAGAAGAAGCCTTCAAAGAAAATTGTTAAATTACTTTGTTAGCAGCTATACGCTAGGTATGATCATAAAAAACATTTCCTACCTTCTTTTTAAGGAGTAAGGAGATATTCCTTCAGACTCTCTTTCATCTTTTTTATGAGATAAGTCCTACTTACTTCCTTCTATTTGCTCTATCTGAAAAAACTGAAGGTATTTAAAAAAAGAGAGTGTTTTTCTTTTTTTAATTTTATATTTCTCACAAGACGCCTATCTCCCCTTCTTGGTTTCTTGCTTTTTTGCTTGATTTTTTTCTTCTAATTGCTTAAAGAAAAGGCTCTGATCAAATCAAAATCAAAGAGAAATACTTGAAGGGAAAGAAGAGATTCATAGAATATGCTTCATTAATCAAAATCTTCATAATAAAGGATAATTTTTTTCATCCCATCGTTTTCATTAGGGTCGGATATTTCCCTCTCTTTTAAATTCAAATTTTTTCTCTTAGTTTTTGATCTGTTTCCTTTTGATGTTATTTGTATTAATTTAACTTGATTTCCTTCCCGCCTTTATTTGAATATTAGATGCTATTTAAGAGTTTCTTATGATTTGTAAAATGATTCAAAAAATAAACTGATCAATGAAAAACATTGCAAAAAATTTTAATAGTTTAAAAGTACAACACAATTTATAAATTTATTTAAATTTAACAAGGAAAAAAAAAGAGAAGAGTTAATTAAGTAGTTATTATTCCAAGGTAGCCCTAACTTTTAGCAGTTTAAGAAAAAATCCTTATTTTCACAGAGTTGAACCATTTAAGTGAAGAAATAATGATTTTTCAGTTTCTGAGTGTGATTTTTTCATAATTTTTCATTTATATTTTTTCTATGCATTTTTCTTTGAGGCCGACTGAACCTATTTGACATCAGCTTTCACTATTGTTTTAGTTCCAGAAATGCAACTTTTCTTATCTTCATTGGTTTTTATGTCTTCAAATCTCTGATTTAGCTGCAGGTCTGGAGTTTTCAGATTTTTTTTATCAGAAGATCTTAAGGAGATACGAGTAGTCGGAGTAAAAGAAGGTGGTTAAGGAGAACAAACTTAAGCTACTGTCTTGTTTGTTTAGTAATTTTTCTTGGAAGAACCTTCTTTCTTTGATGACATCATTTGTTGATCTTAATCAATTTACTTTGCATTTTCTGTTTCTCCTTCTTCAATTCTACTTTTTTAAAGGCTCTATTTTTCATCTTTTTCAGCTTCTACATTATCACTCAAAATAATATTGTTATCAGGTTCTTTTTCTTCAGATTTAAAAGACAATTCTTCGTTTTCTTTTATCATAGTTTCCTCTATTTCTTCAGTTTCTTTCTATTGCTATGTTTCTTGCAATTTTATTTATTCTTCTTTAATTTCTTATTCACATACTTTTTCCTAGATTTTAAGCTTCTTTTGTAATAAAGGAGGTTAAATAAGCTTATTATCTTTGCTATCAGCACTATGATTTTCAGCTACTTTATTATTGTCTTCTTCATCTACGATCTCTGATTTGTTCATTAAAATCTGTAGCTGTTCTTCTTATTTCTCTGGATTATTGGTTCTATTTTTATTCTTCTTTTTATTAGTCTTCTTGTTCGTTTATGAATAATTAGCCTAAACTTGATTATCAATTCCTTCCTCTTCTAGATGATCTTCTGGGTAAGCATAGTACTCTCCATAGTAAGGATAGCCAGGGTAGTAGTATTAGTAATATTACTCAGGATAATAATAATTGAGCTAGCTAAGCTCAGCTTGAGAATATCCATTTGCTGCGTTCAAAAGGTTTGCATTTTTCATGGCACTTTTTTAAGCTGAATTTAAGTAAAACTCTTAATGTTCATCTGCAGGAGCAGCTGAAGAACTTGTATTCTTACAGTGATCACATTTACAAAGTTTTGAACATTTCACTCCTAGTTAGAAGCATTCACAGTATTTCTTCAAACAATTGCTTTTTTTGCAGTTACATCCTTTACTATGAGCTTTAAGTTCACCATCAATAGCTCCTTCCTCACTGCAAAACTGCTTCATACTCGTTTACTAAAATATCAGAAAAATTATTCAAAAAAAATTAAGAATATGTTTAATAATATTGAATAATAATAATAATATATCTTGGATAATAAAATAAACACTACCTATTCAATTTTGGGATCGAAAGCGCTGTTATTTCTCTCTAGAATTGTGTTCCTTGCTTCCTATATCATATCTTCAAATTCTGGGCGGTTAAAACACCCTTAGCAACTGCAGCCTTCACAGACTCTTGAAGCAGCAAAACACTCACAGTAGAGTTTAAGACATTTGGTTCGCTTGCAGTTACAACAGATTTTCTTCTCTTCTGTTTGGTGTACAATGCATTCTGACGCATTGAACGGCTTTGGCAATACTGAATCATTCTCTTCCTCTTCGCTTTCAACTTTTATTTCAGATTCTTTGGATGGACGGGAAGAAGCAACTTCTTGATTTTTGATAGAAGGTTGTTTATTAACTGAAGAAGAGAATGAAGATGTAGAGTTCTAAGTGGTCTCCTCGTTCGCAGCAACGTTATTGTTAGAATTAGAATTGATAACAGCCCCAGTACTTCTTTGTTTAGTTGTGCTTTTCTTTTGTGTAGATGGAGTCTAATGATCTTTTTGAGAAGAAAAAGGTGAATCAAATAGTTTTCTCTTCTGTTTGATGGTAACAAGAGAGTTAGATGAGGGGATTATTTCAATTGTCTTTTTCACTGTTGTTTCATTTGAAGGCGCAGCTATTTATGCTTTAAATGATCCATCTAAACTCTTCTATCCTTAAGGTATTAAAATCTGATCTTCGAATAATTAATTTATTTATTAATTTTCAAGATTCTACCCTTTTAGATTCACTTCATCTTCTACTTTGCTTAATTAACTACCAGTTTATACATCTATCCTACTTAACTCTTGAGGATCAAAACCTTCTTGTTGATCTTCATTTTCATCCTAAAACATTATCACCCTCTTGTAGGATTCAGCATCTGATTTTGCTGTTCCTACAATTTTTTGAACAGATTAAAAAGCGAATTCATACTGATTGTCTATTTTTGCATCCGAATCAAAGAATTTTTCTAATTGGCTGCAGCAAAAATAATAAATCAAAACAATAAATTATTATTATTATTATTATAAAACAATAAATTAGAAGAAGCAAAATACCACAAAAGACCAAAAAACTGAACATTAGATAAATACCTAAAAATAAATGTAACTCAAATGGATTTTCATTTATTTAATTAAGTCCTTGAGATAATGTCAAAGTGTTTTTGAAATTAACTAGATCAATCCAGAAAGATGGATTTTGTTAGCGGCTATTTTCCCCGCCAAATACAAAATTAAAATAAGAGAAATGGCAATAGTATTATTTTATTGTTTTCAATTCAAAATTTAACATTTTTTTTATCGAAAATATGAAATGTTTGCAATATTTACTTTCTAGTTTAGCTAATTTTGAAAGCAGGTGAGGAGTAAACATATTGAGTTTTTTCTTGCCTTTGATTTGGTTTTTTTTCAAGATCTCCTGCATTCTATTGGATAACAGAACGAGTAGTATTAGAATATAAGATTGTATTCAGAGTCTCCTTCTCATCGATATTGGCTTAGGAGAAATCTAAAGATACGTTTGTATTCTTTTGTTTAAGAGAATAAGCAGGAGACAGGTACTTGCAGCTAGCATGAATCTATGAAGAATCGATTATTCCAGGGCTAAAAACACTGCTGTATTTGCTTTGATAAGGAAAATTAAAAATTAAAATTTATAGTCAGACAGATTCAAGATTTACGATTTAGAGGAACTATGCATCTGAATGTAGTTGTTCTTATGATCGGGAGTACGATTGCTGGCTGTAAGGAGAGGGAAACTACTGATTGGAGATAGATTTTACTTACAAAATAGCTAAAAAGCCGTATCTCTTTTGCTACTACTGCTACCCAAAAAACTGTCATCATGAAAAGTATGATTTCTACTTTTCACTGGAGTATACATATTCTCCTTGGTGTCACTTTGCTTTGGGTCTGATGAAAAAGACTTCATTAGCAAGCAGTTCTAATAAAAGTTTGTGTTTTTTTTAATCTTTTTTCCTGATCCTTTTTATATCTTGAGTTCTACAGAATTCAATTACAGCCTTATCCTTTTCCCCTCTTTCTCTTTCTAAAATTCAATTCCCTCCAGACATATCCCCTTGGCTTAATTTTCTGTATTAAAAACATTATGTAGTTAAGATGAAAAAATCAAATAACCTCCAAAAATCAATTAATTTTTATTGTAGATCGTTTTTCTTCTTCTTTCCATTCATTATCGCAAATCTTGATTATGGTGAATTAGATTTTTAATTCAAATACCTCTTTCAGTCAACTCCTAATTTAATAAAACTTTCTTATCTTCAATTGAATTTTATCTTTTTGTTTTGAAGATCTTTTTGAAATGAATTATCTTCATAAAAGCAGTTTGAATCAAATAATTATTTCTTGATATTTTCCAAATAAAAATGTATTTTTTTTAAAAAATCCAGTGAATTCCTTCCTTGAGCAAACCTTTTCTTGTGAGAAAAATGTCTAGCTAATAGTCCTTTCTTCTATCAAAGATTCTCAAATAAAAAATTTCTACGTTTAAATTTGAATTTGAATGAACGAACCCCCTCCTTTCAAATTAGCTCCCTCTTACGATGGTTACTCTTCTCAGGCCTCAAAAAAAAAATTTCACCTTTTTTGAAAGGATCTTGTTTTTGAGTTAGATTATTTTGCTTAAATGAGTGCAATTGATTCCTTTTCTCTTAATTATATTTTATCTCTCCAAGAATTAAACGAATCTATGACATTTGATTTAAACCACACATAATATTTTACAGAAAATTTGCTATCAACCATTTTTAATAATTACTATTTTTGAAAAACTTTTCTGCTCTTTCAAGAAAAAAAAAGTGATAAATTTAACAACTCAATATAAAATAAAAATTCAAAATGATTAGTTTCTTAATTGATTACATTCTTGGAAATAAATAAAAATGTGTACAAAATAGTTGTTATGAATGATATTATTATCTATTTGAAAGATAACAGATGAAGAAGAAGAACATTTGAATTTTTTTAATATTTGAAGATTAATAATATACTAAGCAAATCTATTCCTCTATCCGAACAATACTTAGTGGCTATACTTTTTGAGTATCTCAGCTTTATTAAGCATAAAAAATACTACTTCTTGATCTCTTTCGAATATCAAGTAAATCTTAGTCATTTTGAATGACTTTACTGTTGAAATTAGTGTCGTTATTTGGGAATCTTCCATTTTATGTATGGACGTAATGTAATGGCTACGGAGTTAAAGAATCATTTGGTTCTGTGGATATCAACTTTTGAGACATTTGTCTCTCTTAATCTTCTATTAAAGCTTAGGAAAAAGTTTATTTTTCGTTCTGCGTAGGTAGGAGATTCTCCTGCTAGTTTGAGGAGGAAATCAACTGAAAATGATCTTTCGAATAGAGACGCTTTGGAGAGTAAGAATTCAAGAATATCTCTCCACTTAGCTTATCCCCGTTGATCGTGTAGTGAGATGTTTAGTTAACTCTATTTTTGGAGTATTTATTAGAGTTTCTCTCAATATTATTCAAAACTCTATCTATTTTGCTGAGTTTCTTGAATTCGTACATGAGGTTTACTTGTTTTAGCCAAGGATGGTTCAGAGCATTAAATGCAGTTATCCTCTTTTTTGGCTTTTTCTACAGTAAACAGGATAAAAAATCAATCGCTTCTGTGCTTAAATGAGACAGTTTAGGATTATCTTTAGTGAAATCGAGTTCTTTATGCTGGATGTCGTGAATGAGTATCAATTCGCTGCAATAAAAATGAAGAAAATAATGATATTTTATCAAATTTGCTAACTTCGCATTGAATTAATAATAAAGCAACTTCTTTTTTGTATTTTTTTCAAAATCAACCATACTTTTCACTGAAGAATGGTAGATCTCCTGTGAGAATCTAAAACATAACAATTCCCAGCGACCATAAATCAACTTGTTTGTCGTATTCTTATTCGCTGAAAATTTCTGGGGCCATACATGTTAATGTCCCAGTTTTAGTCATCATTTTTCGTGCATAGTCGAAAGATTTTGAATTGGAGAAATCAATTAATTTAACTGTATTCGTCGTCTCATCGATAAGGATGTTATTGCATGTAATATCTCGATGACTTACGCCCTTCGAATTGAGATATTGAATTGCCTTTATTGTCTCTATGATCACAAATTTTGCTTGCTCCTCTAAAACAAATAACTCAAAGTAAAATAACGTAAAATCCCCTTATGCCAAAAAATTTGACTTTTTGTCTGAATAAATATTTTTCTTTAATCCACACATTTCTAAACTTACCTCCCAGTGTGGGAGATTCATCAGTAAAATTAAATTTAGCCTTGCTGGAAAAGATCTTTTAAAATGCTTATTTACCATCCATTCTGTGAGTATGCGAGAGGAAACAAGACAAAGAGAATCCAACAACGAACTCTTAGATGATGTAACACTTTTTGTTTTCTATGAAAAAATCATATGCCTTGATGACATTAGGATGTTTCAGGCTCTTGATTAGAAAGAATTCCCTGGATATATTCAGTAAATGTTCTCCATCTTTGAAGCAGATTATTTTAACAGCGAAGTCTTGTTGACTGCTAATCTCCTTACATCTTCGAACCTCGCCTAGTGATCCCTACCAAAAATCAATTTTTCCTTTGTATTTGAACTAGACTAAGACACTTTATAACTCCTCCATTAGTTAAATAATAAATTTGAATCAATAAACAATACTTTTTCTTCTCATTTGTCTCTCATTTAATTTATTATCTTTTTTACCTATCCAATTTTTTCAAGTGAAATGTATTTGTCTCCGTATGTCTTCTTTCTACAGTCGATGTTGCTTTATTTTCTTGATGGAATTGATATTTTCAAGGACGATCGAGAGCATTTTCTCTTTTAATCAGGTGAAAATGTTCCATATCGAGTTGGCTTTTAGGGAGAAGGCGATCTCGATAAATCACTACAAGAGAACTCGTATGAGGAAGGATTAAGGCAATCAAATTATATGCTAGCAAAAGGGGCATAGGAAATGGTTTCAGAACCACTTGATTATGTTCCATGATCAGTGTGATTTTCACTAGAATCTGAAAGGTGATTATCTTTGGTTTCATTCAAAGTCAGAGGATCTGGGTGGGTTTACTGATGGTAGTAGTTGATTTCTTCAGCTTCATCGATGCAATGTGGAATCTAGTCAATTCCCATAAGAGCAGATTTCATCGAAGAAGAACAAACACCAGTAAAATCTTCAAGTTTTGCTTGGAATAAATTCAAAAAGGTATTATCAAGTTGATCTCCACTATGTGACTGATTTGTCTTAGCTAAAAAATGAAGAAACAATTCCTTATTTGATTTGGTTTGTGGTTTTCTTAATTTCCTGCGTTCACAGGTGAATTTTTGTTCAAAAAAATCTCATGAAATTAAGTGTTTATTTGCTAATTGTGATTCTAGAATCATCAAACACCACGAAATATTCGTCGTGATGTCTTCATCCGTATTATCAACCTATCTTTTCTTTACTTGACATTATTGAAATTATCTTCAAACATTTGAACAAAAAATATGATAATTTAACAGGAATTTTAAAACGATTTAAATACATTTCTTTGCTTATTTGAAATATTAAACATTTTCCTTTGGTTTCCTTTGTTTTCTCCGGTATTAAATAAGCTATTCATTATAAAACTCATCATACTCTCAAGTGTAAAATTCTAACATAATTTCACATTTAAATAATTTCCTCCACCTTCACCAATTAATTCTTGCTCCCAAAATTAGAAAATCAGTCAATAATAAATTATTTGAACACTTTAACAACTTTTAATTGCTCCTTTTGATTATTCATTAATAAAAGAATAGATTTCTTGATGTTTTATGCCTTTAAACAAGCGATCTCTCATAGAAAAAGTACTTACAAATGAATAAACAGTCAAGAAGGTAAAATATTTTTTGTTTTTTATTTACTGAATTTCTTCAACGAGCCTAAGCGACATTAGCATAAGTTATTGGATTACTATTGCTGCGGACAACATAGCCTTATTAGCCTTATGGTTATTAGTATTAAAATGTACTATTAATGGGTTTTACTTAGAATGAATTATTTGCTGGTACAGTTCTTGCCGATGACGAAGTTAAAACATTATTTTACTTACCACCAGGGATTTGTATTCCAGATAAATTTTGATTTGAGTTAATTCCAGGAATATTTGGATTGTTTAGAGATTTCTATGCACTCTAATACACACTTTGTTCAGTAAATAATTATGACTAGTTGATGTTGGATGTGTTTTGTTTTGGAGAAATTGCATTAGCCATGTTAGTACTTTGATTAACTTGATTATTGATCAGATTCCTTCCACCTAAAATGCAGTATTTGTTAAAAATCACAGAAATAGTCAATTCAATGTCTTTCTCTCAACTATTTTTGTAATTTTGTGTTACTATTCTATGCTTATTGTTGGTATTCATTTCCTCTGGTGAATTAAGGAGGAATAAGATTTCGTTCGACAACTACTTGTTGTTTAGGAGTTGGATCTTCTTCTTCTGGCTGAGTCAAAGGCCCACTTATTTTTCAAAAAAGATGTTGTTAGTTTTTTGCAGCAATCACAAAATGATTTTTTTTCTCTTTTGAAAGATGCTGATTAACCAATAAAAGCTGGAATAATATTTGTAAAATTTATAATTTTAGATTTGAATACCTTTGAACAATAATATCTCCTTTATGTTGAAAGATAACGCCATCACCAACAGGTTTTCCAGATTCTCCAAAAAGCGGAAATGGCCAAAGAAGTGGATTCTAGCCGAAGACAGATTACCAATTGAACTTGAAGCTTAGATCATACTGTTGTACAAGCGAAAATCCACATATTTTTGTTAGGTTAGTTGTCAGATAAGAAAAGAAGGGTTATTGAATTGTTGAATTTAAATTACTTTGGAAGGAGCATCTGCTGGTTCTTTCGTTCTCTCTCGATCTAAAACCTCCATTGTTGTCATATTCCGGTCAATGAGAGTGTAGTGAAAATACAAAAATTTAAAGATAACAGCAGAGAATGGTACAAACATTACGAATGGGATGATAACCCATAGCGATTTTAACTCCAAAAACTCTCTATTTTCAAATATCTCATAGATATATGGCGCATAACCTCCAAGGAGATACCACACTGCTATATTCACGTACAAGATCAATAAAAAGAAGAATTTTCTATTCTAAAATCCAATGCAATTATTCAGCCAAGGACAATGATGGTCCATATTCAGCACACATCTTCCGCAAGTGCTACAATGATGACATCTCTCAGGCTTTTAGAGAGAAAGAAATAAGGCAAAAAAGTAGTGAGAAGTGATCATCATAAAAAAAAACTGACCTTTATCAATAATTATTCACAATTTAAAAATCAATTTCTTTAACATACTTTGAAAATGTGGCATATGAGACAGTACCGTCTTTTCTTATGTTCTGGATCATCTAGAAAAAAGCCCTAATTGATGATTGATAGATTGTGTAATTTGTCAAAGAAATATGAATAAAAAAGCATTTAGGATAATTTACCCAGAAAAGAGGTATTTTTCCTGGATCGGATACCATCGTACGAATAAGGCACCAGCAAATCATGAAGTAGAAAAAATTGAACCCAAAGAAATACAGATTCGCAAACAGTTTCCTGTCCCCTTTTGAGAAAGTATGGAATCACGTTTAGCCATGAAAAGAATGATCTGGATAAATTTGGTTAGCTTACAGTTCAGGAGATTAGGCTAGAAGACGCAAAGTACATCGAAGTAGATGAAGATCAAGAAACATATTACGAGAAGGACATAAACTTGTCCAAAGATTTATGTGTACTTCAGTTTTCTGTACATTAGGCGTATTGCTATTGTTTATCTTTCCCCTTTGGGCTTATGTTTGAAAGAAGATTTTAAGAATCCTTCGTTTTGATTGTTCAACTCCCAAAGACTATGATTTATCAAAATATTCCTCTATTTCACTTTTGTTATTTCAAATTCATAAAGCTTCTATTTTACAAATTATGCTGATTTTAATTAATTGAAGTGTGCTAAAATCAGAGCTAGTAAGTAATATTCATGAATTTTCTAAGCAAAAATATACGAAATTTTCTAAGTTATTCATATTCTAATATTTAAATGAAATATTCCTGATTTTGATTCTAAAAAACCATAAAAATATTATCTGAAATACTTTAATTCAGCGAATTTCGGTGTAAGTTTCTTTCAATTCAGTCCTCTCAATCACTAAAACAAAAATCTCATCAGAGACAACTTTTTAGTTGATCTACTACCCAAACCACAAAAGAATAGATAAAGAGATAAGAATGATCTAACAATTTTTAAAAAATAATCTGCAAGACAGAGCCTCAAATTACAGATTTTAATATATTACCAAAAACAATTCTTAACTGCAGAAATCGATTTAGATAATCAACTATTAAACATTTATCCACATGGGAGACAGCGAATTGAGAGATTCACTAGAATTCTATTGGGTCACAGGAAATGAAGAACTTAAACTCATCATTCCAGAATTTGAAGTCAAAATACTTTCAACTAGTTTCAAAAAGAAGATTGGAGATTCTAGTTCTTATGCTGATTGTCAGCTCGTGCTCTTTCAAAAAAGCCTCTACTTGTTAGATGTAAAGATCTAATAAAATGCAAGATATCTGCTTTAAACTTGAGGGCTTAATCTTTTTTGGTTTTACAGAGTAAACAAACTGTCGTAGCATTGCTGAACTTTTCCTTTGAGTTAACATTCGAAATGTTAGTTCCTGGAGGTAAAGAAAAAGAAACAGAAAACATAAAAACTGGAAATTTCATTGGTCTGAAGCTTGAAAAAGATGATTGTGATTGTGAATTCATCGCTACCGATCCTAAGGAGTATGTAGCTTGGAAGAAACAACTCTCGTAAGTTATGATTCACAAGAATTTCTATTCCTACTATGACGTGAAAAGAGTCATAGGAAGTGGAGCAACTGCAAGCGTAAAAATATAAATATTCTTTTTATCTTTTGAGCTTATTTGGTCTCCTCTTAACTTAGCTAATAAACTATTTAATGGTTATTTGCAAGCTGGGAGAAAGTAATCCCTCGAATATGATGCTTATTTTGTTAATTAAAAGAACTAAAAATCAAATATTCAAGATTACAAAGATAATTCGACAATGAATTTCATTCTACAGTATCATGACTCTTTGCTAATTTTAAGATATTTTAACTTCCCCTAACAGGTGGTGATAGCTGAGAACAAGATTGACGGCAAAGAATATGCTGTCAAAAGTTTAAGCAAAGCACATATTTATTCTGTTGAGAATGGCAAGGCAGAGATCGAAAACGAACTGGAGTTAATGAGAATGGTGCATTAATAAAATGTGATGAGATTATTTGAAGTTTTCGATGCAGACAGTTCGATCAAAATAGTATTAGAACTCGTCACGGGAGGTTAGTTGCTCGATGCAATAAAATTAAATCCGAAGCTCACGTGGTTCTAAATTGGTTCTATCATGCATTAGATCTTATCTGGATTGTAGGAATTGCACAGTAAAAATATCATGCATAGAGATCTTAAACCTGAGAATATACTCATGAGAAACAAAACAGATATCGATTTAGTTATCGCTGATTTTGGGCTAGCAACGAAAGCTGATTAAGCGAAATATATATATCTGAAATGTGGAACGCCTGGGTATGTTGCACCGGAAGTTATTAATCTTAAAGAATCCGAAACACATTATGAAACGAAATGTGATATTTTCTCAGCAGGGGCGATTTTCTATAGGCTGTAAGAGCACAAATATAATATTAGTTATTTGTAGTTTAAAAAATAAAAAAAATAACAGCACAATTCATTTATTTGTTTATTTTGTTATTTAGTTGTGTAGGGAGACCTTTGTTTAATGGAGTTACGCATGCTGAAGTACTTCAAGAAAATAAGTCAGTTAAATTCACTTTATCTGATCAGTCTGTCAAAGAATTACCTCAATGTGCACAAGATCTTCTTGCTCAATTGCTATAAATCGATCCAAAGAAAAGGATATCAGCTTCGGAAGCTCTCAAGCATCCGTTCTTCAAGGAAACAATGGGTACTGAAGCGAAGAATATATCCCCATTCAAAGGAGATGTTGAATATGCAAGAAGGCAACTAAAACTTGAGAAGTAAAATGTTATTATTGTTTGAAGAATTGCAATTTGATCAGTGTCAAAAGTTAAAATTACCTAATATTTGTCATATTTTTTACATTTTTTAGAAAGAGAAACAAAGAATCCATGGAACATTCACCATTAAAAGTCAAGCCTTAGCTCATAACTGGGAAAACCAAACCAGTGCTTCCAGAACCTTCTATCAATAAAAGAGGATCATTTATTAGCAATAATGCATTATAACTTCATCCAATAACAGCAACTACGCAACAAACCAGCTCAGGGACATCTTCTTTGAGAGGATCGATTGTAGGAATTAACCCAAAAGAGAGGAAAGCCTCTTTGGTTGCTATCACTGAAGAATCTACAAAAACTAAAAAAATAACGAATTCTCAAATCGAAATAACAAAAAAAGAAGCTATCACTTCATTCAAGAACAGTTCCAATGCAGTAGGTGAAAGGATTAACGCAGCTGGAAGACGTGCCACTTATTCACATCATCAAATTGTTAATGAGAAACAAAAAGATCCTACAACTCCAAATGTAAGGCTTCAATTGTAAAAATAACCAATAAACCCATAAAGTCCAAAGTAAGGAGGTTAGTAAACACCATCTACAAATGTTAAAACTTAAGATCCTCAAAGCCCACCTACCGGAAATCAATAAAAAACATAAAGTAATCCTTAAAGTCCAATTATTGGAGTTTAGAATAAAATATCCAATAAACAAATGAGTTTTACTTCCCTATCTGGGAAAAAATGAATTCATTATCATCTTTTGATATATGTTAGTTATCTCAATAAAAAATAATTCCGCTATCTTTTACGCAAATTGAAAAGCTTATTACTTAAGATGTATTCGGATTCATTTAATAAATTCCAGTTATCTTTTTTTTCTAGGCTACTTTTATTAAAAAATACAGAATGGGGTGGCTTCTTTGCAAGAAGGAATTGTGTGGAATGTCATGTAAAAAAGAGGGATGAAGAAAGTAAAACTCTAAAGTATTTATTAAGAAATTAAATCAAATTACAGTAAACATAATGCACTAAAAAAGAATTGCAACAAAAAAAGAGAGAACTTAATGGATTTAAAAACATGAAAAGTTGATAAATATGACAATCAATAATGGGATGTTTCTTTTAAAAAAGTCTTGAAATATCTTTGAGTGATTTATTATGTTATGATTTAATTAGATCTTCTACCTTCTACCTTCTTCTCTCCCCTTCTTAAGGAGTTAATTAAATTTCTTTCTAGTTTTTAATTTATTCTGGATCTTTCGCTGAATGATAGATAACCTCATAATTAAAGAAATCAAAGATATTGGAGCAATCTTGACATCATATGAGAACTCAAATAGAGCTTTCAATTAAAAAAAGCATTTCTCAAATCTTACAGACTCGCTATGAAAAGTTCCATAAGGCTTCCCTTGAAACAGCCCAGAAGAATTACAATTATGCATGTATTCAGAAAGCTAATATGGTAGAATAAAGAATTAAGTAAGAAGTTATAATAATGATACTTTAATGATATTTTTAGTTAGCTCTTCTGTCAAGAAACATGAGAAAAATTATGAAGATTAGCTCATCGAATCTAAGAAAGGATTTCTGTTAAACCTACAATAGAGACATTGAAGAACATAAGAAAATACCAGGGTATTTGCGAGCAAGGTAATAGATGGAGAAAGAAAATAAAAGGGCTGTTATTAGGTGGGCGTTGTATTGGAAAAGGGTCAAATTTGAGAACTAAATTATGAAAGATTGCAGCAAAGTGACGTATTAATTAATAAGTGATCGAAATGATATGCAGTGAAGGATAAATTTGTCAAATTAAGCTCAGAAATAAAATAAAAACAAATAAATAAATCAAGATCGCTTTGCAGCATAGAATTGGCAACTAAATAAAACAAGGAGAGACGACGACGACACGTCAGTTGAAAAAACCCAGCAAAAATAAATAATTAATATCTCAAAAAATACATAATTTGATCTGAAAAATACGTAGAACAAAAAAAGACATATCACATGCTCTCCAAGCTTCTTCGCACTTCCCTCGCCGCCAAGAGTCAAACTGCTCTGGTTGCTAACAACTCCGCAGCCTTCAGCTCTGTTGAAGGTGAACCTAAGTTCCTTGAGATGGTTCATCAATACTTTGATGCAGCTTCCTCTTACACTAAGATCAGCCCTGATAAACTTAACTACTACAAGAAGGTAAGTTTTACAGAAAAAAAAAAGGACAATCTCAGTTTGTTTTAACTAATTTTGTTCTTTATTTGGAATATAGACTGACTGTGTTATCAAGTTCACTATCCCTCTTGTGAGAGATGATGGCAC
>Ga0302271_10001061_pt1 | contig 26967 bp, 27 predicted proteins | sample III_Bog_N1_1_FD_198767 | JGI IMG/M metagenome (GOLD analysis project Ga0302271, IMG submission 198767) | Peat permafrost microbial communities from Stordalen Mire near Abisko, Sweden - III_Bog_N1_1 | ecosystem: Environmental > Terrestrial > Soil > Wetlands > Peat | place: Sweden: Abisko... | reverse complement strand
AAAGGTGTAAGGAACCTCTTTAAAAAGCTTGTCGTAGGTTGGTTTATGGGCTTGCGCAAAGGCATTGGCAGTTTGGCTCACATTGTGTCCAATGCCATCGGTAATAATAAGTAATGTTTTTTTAACGTGTGGTTTCAAAATCATACCTTTGTTATAAGCTTATAAGCAATATCTTACTAAAATGTTGCTTTTATAAAAATATATCTCTAGAAGCTGGAAACAACATTCATGCTATATGCTCTTTACAAACTCACCTCAATTAACCTGTTCCAATATATTACAGTACGTGCTGGAATCGCCTTCTTTTTAGCCTTTTTTTTAACCATCTATTTGATGCCAAAATTTATTAAATGGGCAAAATCACGCAATGCCAACCAACCTATTTATTCACTCGCCCCAGAATCACACCAAAAAAAATCTAAAACGCCCACCATGGGAGGCATCGTCTTTTTGTGTGCCGCTACCCTTTCTATTTTAGTATGCGCGCGTATGAATAATCTTTTTGTCCTCTTAGGACTTGCTTGTATTTTGCTTTTTGGACTGATTGGCATGAAAGATGATCTCTCAAAAATTTTGGGAAAAAGTAACACCGCAGGCCTCTCGCCTCGTGCCAAAATGGGCTTGCAAATCCTTGCTTCATCCATCATCGCTTTAGTGTTATACATCACCGTCGATTTGGACACCACTTTTTTTGTCCCTTTTTATAAATTCCCTCTTTTTGACATGCACCTTCTTGCCCTTGGATTTTGGGTCTTAGTCATCGTCTCTGCCAGCAATGCAGTAAACTTGACCGATGGACTTGATGGTCTAGCAACCGTTCCAGCGATTCTTTCAATTTTCTCGCTTGCAGTCTTTGTTTATGTTGGTGGCAACGCCTTTTTGAGCAGTTATTTGCTTCTTCCAAAAGTCGGTGGAAGTGGTGAAGTGGTTATCGTAGCCACTGCTGTTATGGGATCACTTGTGGGCTTTTTATGGTTTAACTGCTACCCCGCAGAAATTTTCATGGGCGATAGCGGCAGTCTCAGTGTTGGAGCATTTATAGGCTATATGGCGATTATTTCGAAAAATGAGATTTTATTACTCGTTATTGGTTTTGTTTTTGTACTTGAGACCGTTTCGGTTATTTTACAGGTAGGAAGTTTTAAAACGCGCAAAAAACGTATTTTCCTTATGGCGCCGATCCATCACCACTTTGAGGTGAAAGGTTGGCCAGAAAACAAGATTATCGTGAGATTTTGGATTATCGCTCTCATGTCAAATCTTTTAGCACTTACGGCATTGAAGATCAGATGATAACACTATTTGGACACGGAAAAACAACCAAAGCGATTGCAAAACGCTTTGCAGGGCAATGTCAAATCTTTGACGACAACTTTACATGTAAAGAAAAAGATGCGTTGGGTAACCTTTTGTTACCTCCCTCAGAATTCGATCCAAGCGCAAGTAGCGTAGAGATCCCAAGCCCTGGTTTTCCCTCTCATCACCCGCTCATTCAAAAGGCACACAACGTGGTGAGTGAATACGACTTTTTTAAAGAGTCGATGCCTTTTAGCATTTGGATCAGTGGAACCAATGGCAAAACGACCACAACCCAAATGTGTGAATTCCTCCTTCAAGCACAAGGTGCACAAGCGGGCGGAAATATCGGAACACCTTTGGCAGAGCTCAGTGAGCAATCACCTATCTGGATCTTAGAGACCAGCTCATTCACCTTTCACTATACCAAAGTCACGGCTCCTGACATTTACCTTCTTCTTCCCATCAAACCAGACCATTTAACATGGCACGGAAGCATGGAAGCGTACATTGAAGCAAAACTTTCACCCCTTGCACGTATGCGGGAAGGGAGTGTGGCAATTCTTCCTAAAGCCTATGCGAACGTTAAAACACTGGCCCATGTCATTGCCTATAACACCGAAGAAGACTTGGCAGAGCAGATGGGCATAGACATTGCAAAAGTGAATTTTAAAACACCCTTTTTACTTGATGCTGTTCTTGCAACATGCGCGCAAAAAATTCTTTTAGACCGTGTTGATTATGACCTGCTTAATACCTTTAAAATTGATCATTACAAAATTGAAGAGTTTCATGACAAACAAGGACGTCTTTGGGTCGATGACTCCAAAGGAACCAATGTTGATGCCACGATAGAAGCGCTCAAACGCTATAAAAACGACGAAATCCTCATTGTCCTAGGCGGTGATGACAAAGGTGTCGATTTGCAAGAGCTATTTGATTTTATGAAGCCTTTACATGTAACCGTTTTTGCTATTGGCACCAATACGGAACGCCTTGCTTCTTTTGCGCAACAAGAAGGCATCCAACTGCACAAATGCTTTGTGATTGAAGAGGCGATGAAGCAAATTCATGCAGTGCATACTACCAAAACGGTAGCCCTACTCTCGCCAGCAGCGGCAAGTTTAGATCAATTCAAATCGTATGCGCACAGAGGCGATCGCTTTAAAGAGTTAGCATTAGCTTAGTCATAAGCTAGTCTTAAAGTTTTTAAGCTATAATTTCAACTCTTCAAAGAGTGGCTGGATAGCTCAGTCGGTAGAGCAGGAGACTGAAAATCTCCGTGTCGGCGGTTCGATTCCGTCTCCAGCCACCACTTCACTAAAATAAATCAATCTTAAACACTCTCAAAACAACGATAATATCGAAACTTTGAAGCTAATTCAAATACTAATCAACTTAAAACACTCTCAATGTATCTTATGCCTTTTGGTACATTCTATGGTATCATGTACCAACACATCAAAAATACCCCTAAAAAATGTACCAAATAATTCTTTCAAAATACTGTTCACTTAGGTGTTCATTTTTCTATGTAAAGTACCTATTTATCGACCTTTTAGTGTTGCATTTTGATGTGGATCTTTAGTGGATTTTTTCTGTAAGATATTAGGGTTATCTTAGTGTTCAATTTAAGAAAGTGTAACTTTAGCTATTGGTATAACTTAATGTGCAAGTTCAGGAAAAGTTCGGACGATTTAGCCCCTCTAAAGAGTCGTATTTTTGGGCTGTTTGAAAAAGTGTAACTTTAGCTATCGGTATTATGGTACCGCTCTTGAAAACTTCTAAAAGAATGAAGCCAAAGAAGCAAAGGACTAAAAGAGATTTGACGATCACATGAACGGTCTTTCTATGCAGTTGAAGCACCTTTGCAAGTTCAGTGATATTTGGCTTTCCATTTGCTTTTACATGTAAAGATAAACACTCTTTGACTCGTTGCACATTTTGGGCGTGTTCGTCTTTCTTTTGAAGCCCTCTAAGTTTGCCACCATCTCTTAATCTCTCTTTCACTTCGTTGGGGCGCAATGGCTTAGATATGTTTCCCAAAACATACATATAAGCCCCTAAAGACTTCTTTAGTATTTCCCGATAACCTAAGTTTATCTTTTAACGCCTCGTTCATTCTAAGGGCTGTGGCGTTCATTATTTCGATAGTTAAAAGCCCTTTTCTTTGTAATCTCATACCATATCAAATGCCTATAAACTTCTTTTTTAGTTTGTGGGTAATAGACTTTTGGATAGTTGATAAATTCCGCTTGAAATACTTTTGAGAGTTCATCTAAACGGTAAACCACACCCATACTTTGCGTATGTTCGCTAATATAAACCTCATCGACAAATTGAAACGGCACAAAGATATGTTTTTGCCACGCTGTCTTAATGGTGCTTAACCAGTAAAATTGCTTTGAGGTTGTCACGCTTCTGTTTAGTTGATAGATAAGAATGAGATAATTTGAGGCAATACTTTCTAATTCGTTGATGTGTGAGGGTGTAGGAAGTTGGCCCGATTCTTTTTTATAGTCACTCTTAGCCATTTGTAGAGCTAAAATGCGCTATTTAGTTTTATCGAGGCTTGAGTCATTTAGGCTACTTTTACCCGTCTTTTCTTAGGTACGAAACGTACCCGATAATCAAATGCAGGGTGTTCTTTCAAGATTTTATTTTTTACCCTATTTATGGTTGAAAGCATACTGTAAACAATATCTGATAACTGTTCAGCTTTTTCTCCGTAATGAAACTCCGGATGCACATATGAGTGCAACACTTGTCAATGATGCCCTTTTTATGGCACTTAAAAAACGCAATCCTCCGCAGAGTGTTATCTGGCATATCGATGATCGTGGCAGTCAATATGCTTCCGACACCACTCAAAGAATATGGTATCATGCAAAGTATGAGTGCTAAAGGAAAATATTATGATAATGCTGTTGCAGAGAGTTTTTTTCACTCATTAAAAACAGAACTGACACATCACATAAAAGTTGAAAAAAGGAGTCAAGTAAATCAAGCTATATTTGAATATATCGAAGTGTTCTATAACAGGCTGAGGTTGCACTCTAGTAATGATTATTTGTCACCCGTGGATTTTGACAATAAACAACTGTTACTAAACGACATGCGTGCTTAGATGTATTTGTTTCTGTGTATCATAAAGTGTTGACAGATCAGTTCGTTTGGTAACACACTAAACTTCATTTTCAAAAATCAGTAATTTTACAAAGCACTTCTACAATTTTGTTTCATTCTTCCCATGAGCTTAATAACTTCCTTTTCTTCCCAAAACAACGAGAACCGTTTTAATCAATATTTGCATATCAAGTTCTATGGACCAATTTCGTACATACCAAACATCGAGCTGAACACGTTCATCATAGTCAATGTCATTGCGTCCACTCACTTGCCAAAGCCCAGTGATACCAGGTTTTACAGCTATAAAATACGCAAAGTACTCACCGTATTTTTGGATCTCAGCCTCCGTAATAGGACGAGGACCCACCAAAGACATCTCCCCTTTTAAAACATTGATCAGTTGGGGGAGTTCATCCAAAGAAGTTTTACGTAAAAATTGACCAATTTTTGTGATGCGTGGGTCATCTTTAAGCTTAAAGTCTCTCTCCCACTCTTCCTTACTCTCTTCACAGGTTTCCAAGAGCTCTTCAAGGCGCTCATCTGCATCAATGTGCATCGTGCGAAACTTATAAATTCGAAACTTACGCCCGCCAAAACCAATACGCTCATGTGCAAAAACAGGGTGACCCTTAGTTGTCACATACACAACGCTATAAAGCCATATTAAAAAAGGAGCCGTTAACAACAATGCAACAAAAGCAACTCCCATATCAAAGAGACGCTTGATTGCTTGTTCAATAGGATTGAGAAGGTTGTTTTTAATATAAAAAGCCATGCCTTTATGGTGAATAGAGCTTATCAGTTCTCCATTGATGATGGGAACTTTTGTCATTTGTGGTAAAACGATGACTTTTCGTACACGACGTTGAATATGATTAACCAAAACATTGAGATCAAAAAATGAGTTATTCTCCAAATCAATAACGGCAGAATCATAATAATTTTTTTCTAATAATTGGTCTATCGCGTCATTCACAACTTGGTGTGAAAGCTCTGTAACGTTTATGATTTCTTGGATGTCGTAACCAAAAGGATTTCCCTTTGCAAACCATTTTTGAATATTTCGCAATCCTTGATCATCACAAATAACAAAAATGGGTTGCCTAAAATAACTTAATTTGAAAAAAACTTTTTTCAGATAATATGACCATAACGCATTGAAATTATTGAGTAGATAAAAAATACATACTAGAGCCCTCGAAGTAGTATCACTTATTTTTGCTAACGAAATGACAATAAACACCATCATAAAAGCAAATAAATTTGCTTTGAACGATAAAATGATGGCATTGACCGTTACCATACGATGCGTCATCAAACGTAAATAAAAATAACAAAGTATATAAATAGGAACCATCCAACCGTAATGCCAAAACGTATACGTGGGCTTAACATCAAATAAGAGATCTGCACAGATAAAAGAAAGATAAAGGTTTGCAAATAAAAAAATAAGGCTTATCGTAAATTTCAAAATAAAATAACGCATATGATGCTCCGTTTTATAACGTTACACTATGGTAACAAAGAAGAATTAAAAAGAAAATTCATGTTGGTCAATAAATTGTTTTATCTCTTTTAAAAATCGTTCATTCGAAAATTTAAGTGATTGATTTCTTACATGTAAGGCATTAAATTGCATCAAATCAAATCGTTGAATTGCCCGTATAAGACTTTCAGTTGACTGCTCTTCAAAAAAGATCCCTGTTTCATTTTCTATGACAGTTTCTCTAACACCACCTCTACCATAGGCAATAACAGGTGTGCCACAGGCCTGAGCTTCTACTGGAGTGATACCAAAGTCCTCTTCAGCAGCAAAAATAAATGCTTTAGCTTTTTGCATATACTCTTTTAAAACATCAAAGGATTGGTACCCCATTAAAACAACATTTGATCCTGCTTTTACTTTGATCTTCGCCATATCGGGACCATCACCGATGACGATAAGTTTTTTATCAGGCATTTGTGCAAATGCCTCCACTATAAGATCGATTTTCTTGTAAGGAACCATACGTGATGCTGTCAGATAAAAATCTTCTTTTTTTTCATATAGTTCAAAAGCTTCAATATCTACGGGTGGATAAATAACAATAGACTCTCTTCGATAAACTTTCCATACACGCCGGGCGATGTAAGTAGAATTGGCAACAAAATAGTCTACGCCATTCGTTGTTCGAACATCCCATAAACGCATTTTATGCAGTAGATATTTGGTAAACCAGCCTTTTACGCCGCTGTCCAATTTGCTTTCTCTAAGATATTGATGTTGTAAATCCCAAGCATACCGCATTGGGGAATGAATATAACATATATGCAATTGATTTGGACTTGTGATAACTCCTTTTGCAACAGCATGCGATGATGATATAACTAAATCATAATTAGATAAATCAAACTGCTCAATAGCTAAAGGCATCAATGGTAAATAATTTCTGTATTTTGACTTGACAAATGGAAGCTTTTGAATAAAACTTGTTGTGATTTTATGACTATCTAAAAAGGCTCTATCTCTTTGGGGTAAAACATCAACTACTGCAAATATATCTGCATCAGGGTACAGTTTCAAAAATTGCTCTAAAACTCTTTCAGCCCCGGCATAGGTCACAAGCCAATCATGAATAATAGCAACTTTCAAGAGTTAAAGACCTTTTCAAAAACTTTAATATGCTGTTTTGCGCTTTGTTCCCAACTAAACATCTGAGATCTTTCCAGTCCATTTGATATTAACTTTTGTTGCAAAACTTCATTATACAAAACCAACTCAATTTTTATCTTAATATCATCAATATTGTATGGATCACAGTAGATAACTGCATCACCACCTACTTCAGGTAAAGAACTCTTATTCGAACAGACCACAGGCGTACCACAGGCCATTGCCTCAAGAACAGGTAGCCCAAATCCTTCATAAAATGATGGAAAAATAAAAACCTTTGATTCATTATATAACTTGACAAGTTCATCATTACTAACATCGCATTTAAATTCAATATTAGCTTGAGTTTTTGCAAACGCCAATAACACCTTATTCTCTTCGTCAATCAAAAAATTATCTGAAAAGTTCCCTACTATTAGCAGTCGATATTGAGGATTACTGATACACTCAAACGCTTTTAAAACATTTTTGAAATTTTTTCTTTCATTTATGCTCCCAACATAAAGAATCTGATTTTTTTTAGGACAATTATCAAGCTTGTGGAATTTTTGATTATTCCCCAAGTAAATTACTTCAATTTTTCCTTTAGCTGATGGATAAAATTTTTCTATTTTTTGTTTAGAATATTGGGATACTGTGATAATTTTATCAGCTCGTCGAATAATAAAAGGAACTAAAAGTTGATAATATAATCTAAAAAACTTTGAAAAACTTTGAGGATAGGTCAAAAAAGCAACATCATGAATGGTTACTACTAGCCTTTTACTTTTGGGAATCATTATGGGTGCGATATTTGCCGGGCAAAAAATCACATCGCCTTCCAAAAATGGTAATACAAAATGTGCCCAGAGATGAGCTATATATTTATTGCTAGTACGTGGTTTTGCCCTATTTATGGAGCAACTTCCTTGCATGTGGTCTAGAATCTGTTGAGCATAATTCTCTACACCCGTATATATTTTATGAGTTAATACGCGACAATCAAATAATAATGTCACTTATACTTCTTTATCAGTGAAAATTTTTCTCTATAGTAATTCTTAATAATTCCTAACCCCAATCGAGAAATAATATTACTAATGTGTCTTTTATTATATTGTAAAAGATAATTTAGATACAGTGATAAACTACATCCAAAATACTTTTTGCGTATTATGTAAGCTTCACGATAAGCTTTTTCCCAATTTATATCTGATACCCCACCAAGAGACATATTGGATAAAACATGATTTATATATTTGAAGTGTACACCATTTCTATAAAACCTCAGCATTAATTCATAATCCATAGCAAGTGGGTACTGTTTATCGAAAAAACCATAACGATGATATACTGATTTCTTGACAAAGACGGAAGGATGATTGATAGACATAAATTTATCAAGATATCGATGATCTGCTTTATATTGATAGTCTTTTACATCATTTTTCCAGTATTGAACATCACCATATACTATTTCTGTTGCATCATCAAAAGTATCTCTAACATGATGCAAAGCATTTTCTTCTAAAAAATCTCCACTATTGGTAATCCCAATAATTTCGCCTGTTACTAATTTCAGCCCTTTATTGAAAGCATCAACGATACCATCATCTGGCTCGCTAATTAAGACATCAATTTTATTTTTATATTGTTCTATGATTTTTAAAGTTCCATCAGTAGAACAACCATCTATAATTATGTATTCCAACATAACTTTTTGATTCAGTACAGATAAAATCGTTTTTTCTATATTTTCTTTGTCATTTCGTACAATTGTTATGATAGAAAACTTCATTTTTCAGCTACATAAATTTCGTTTTTAAATTCATCTTGAGTATAAGCCGAGCATGTTATACAAGTAGCACTATAGAGCATTTTATAACCTAAAACTTTATTTTTTAGCCCAAAAGCTCGCATCTGTTCTTTTTTAAAAGTAAATTTGACAGTTATTTCACGTTTATCAAAGTTTTCTACCTGATATATAAAAAACAGACTACCATTTTTAAAATCTCTCTCTAGAATATCGCGACCATTAATATTAATCTTTGCAGACTGCCCCAAGATTAAACTTTGTAAAACAATAACTATGTAAGGGCTTTTTTCATCTTTATAATAGGGAAACGAAATCATTGCATTTTTTTGTAACATTGCTGAATGATGATTGATGCCATACAAGTTTTGATCATTGAAATGCGCTTGTTTATAGACGAGATTTGGAAATGACATAAATCTATAAAAAGCAATTTTTAGTCGGGTACTTATTTTTTCAAAAAGACCTGTCATATTAGGATATTTTACTCTCAACTCCCCTTGTGTATATGAATAATAGGCATATGGAAGTGCCGACATCATATGAAGTTTATTGATCTTTTTTAACTCTTGAAGCCTTTTTCCACCACCTGTTGATGTTTTTGTTTCTTCAAATTCACGATTGACTGCAAATAGCATTGGCTCATAATGGAATTTTGCTCCATGTTTTGCCATACGGCACCACATTTCCCAATCAAAGCCAAAATGAAATTTTTTTGTAAATCCTCCACATCGATTATAAATCTCTTTTTTCCAAAAGCATGCTGGCTGCATTATAAAATCCGTACAAGATCTTAAACGATACTCATCATAAGGCTCTATTTCTGTAAAATATCTAAAAAACTGCTCATCTTCCGTTACAAAAGTACAATTACCGTATACAACATCAATATCAGGGTTTTCTTCAAAAATCTTCGCTATTTTTTGAAATGTCTCTGGATAATAGTAGTCATCTGAATTAATATATGCATAGATATTTCCTGTAGCGTAAGTAAAACCTTTATTGATCGCATCGGCTTGCCCATCATCTGGCTCAGAGATAAAAATATCTATAGCATCTCCATAAGATTTTACAACATCTTGGGTACCATCCTTTGAATTACCATCAATCACGATGTATTCAACATTTGGATAGTTTTTTTTATTTTCAAGAACACTTTTAATCGTTGTATCAATAAATTTTTTATGGTTAAATGTGGGTGTTACAATTGAAAACTTCATTTCATCAGTCCTAACTTTTTCATTATTTTAATCATTGTATTATCTTCATATATTTTAATTTGCTTTTTTGTTTTGTCGACAAATTGGCTTAATTCCTGAATAACGTTCTCTTTACTATTTAATGATTCCTTTAATAGCATATTTTGTTCTTCGAAATATGTTAAGAGTTTTTTATAGTACGCTTCTTTAGGTTTATGATTGAGCATTCTTTTTTTAACGAGGCTCAAAGCTAATTCTTGATTATCATCATACCTAACAAGGATATCCGCTTCTTTAAAGAACAGATACGCTAATCCTGAAATCAAAAAACCTTGAACAGCCTCACTAGGAGTGTTAATGATAGGTTCTTCATGGATATTAAAAGAAGTATTTACAATGCTCGAAAGACCTGTTTTGAGATGATAACAATGCATCATTTCATACAAAAAAGCCTGCTTCCCAGTAATGATTTGAGGACGTGCTGTATTATCTATATGCACAACTGCTGGCATTTTTTCTTGCATCCATGATGTGCATTCACATGCGATTGTCATAAATTTCATAGCTAATGTTTTATTGCCGAAATTTATATAAGATTGAGCCAAATACTCCTCTAGCGTCATAGGAGCGAAGGGCATGAACTCTGTTCTATTTAACTTCTTATTAAGTCTCTCATTAACCGTTTTGTCATTTGCAGGGGCTAAAATAGATCGAGCACCAAGAGCCCTTGGCCCAAATTCCATTTTTAAATCAAAGAGCGCAATCTCATTGCCATTAGCTAAAATATTAGCAATTATTTCGGAAGGATTTTCAACCGTAGTATACTTTACATGTAAAGCATTTAATGTATCTATGATATCTTGCTTAGAATACGAAAAGCCTAAATACATTGTATCGTCAAAATGGGTTACATTATATTTTTGATTGACACGTTCAAGAACGGCACCAAGGGCTGTACCTTCATCTCCCATGGGAGGAGCTATAAAGATATTTTCAAATTTAAAATTCTTATAATCCGCAATTTTTTGATTTATCTTGACATTTGCGAATAATCCTCCAGCCAAACAAATATTTTTATTCAAAAAATTATTGGCATTCATATTATCAAGAATTTTCAAGATATGCATTTCTGCTAGGTGTTGTAAATTATACGCTATCGTTTCTTTATCAAATGCTTCAAATGATTTTTGAATTAGTGAGATTTGTTCTTTATTCTTATAGAATACAGGATTAATATCTTTGCTGTAACTAAATAACCATTCCAAAGTAGATTCTAACTTATCATACTGTTCTGTAAACCAAAAATTCAACAAATTTATACATGCATCATTATACTTTCCATATGCGGCCAGCCCTGTTATTTTACCTTCATGCTTATTGGGCGTAAAACCAAGCATAGCAGTGGTAACAGTATACAATGTTGTAATTTTCGAATACTGGTTAATATCAAAACCATCTATTAAATGTACACCGCTTTGTTTTGAACACCGGTAAATACCACCAAAAATATTACAATTAAACATACCGCCATCATAAACCAGACAAACAGCTTCGTCAAAACCACTCAACCAAAATGCAGAAGCGGCATGTGCTTTCTCATGATCAATAAAACTAATGTTTTGAATTGGCAAGGTGTCAATAAATGCATAAAAAGCATTTTGATGGCGAAACTCGACATCTCTTGGCTTTAATAATTTATTTGGATGCAAGATACTTTGGTATTCTTTTTTTTCGAAAACTTTATTTGTTGTAAGAACAATTTCTTCTATCTCTGAAAAATCAATATTTTGAAATAACGTCTCTGGAGTCCTACCATCTTGCTTTTCTCGTGAGATTCTCTCTAACGAACATGCACATAAAATATTTCCCTGGCTATCCGCTAAAGCGATGGAAGTATCATGATAGCCACTATAATTTATTCCTAATATCTTCTTATTCATTTATGTCCTTAATTAACGTAAACGTTCTTGGGCAAAAATACTCATTACCCAAATGCCATACTTTATCTGGGAGTTCTCTGTATTTGATTATCCTTGCAGGCATGCCAACAACGATTGCGTTATCGGGGACATCATCGATAACAACGCTACCTCCACCAATAATGACATTATTCCCTATTGTGACACCTTTTATAATTTTGACACCATGCCCTATCCAGCAACCATGCCCTATCATCAAAGGCTTAGACTCAGGTACAAACGTCTCAATGTTGTGCGAACCATTCGTTAAAGTAATCTCAGATGAAAACATACAATATTTGCCTATATGTATACTATTGTAATTCCAAAAGTGATTGTTTATACCGAGAATCGTTCCTTCCCCTATTGAGATAGTATTAAAGTTGAGACAATCAAAACCTCTATCTATCCCAGCATTGCGCATTATTCTCATACCTAAGGTATTTAAGATTTTATTTCTAATAGCCAAGCTGGTTTTAGAATGACCAAAAAGAACAAATACCTCTGATACTTTAAAAATAATTCTTTTAAACATTTTTTTTTCTTTTATGGCACAAAACACCTAAATCATTAACAATCGCATAATCTTTTATTTCCAACTGTGCACACCAATCATAAATATCTTGTTTTGAGGCTCTATGTTGAAATTCAGGAGATATATTATCAAATATTCTAAATTGAATTGTTGCTAATGATTCCAAGTGATCTTTATATGAATACTTTTTTGTAATTAGAAAATATATCCATAAAAATGGTGCTAGCAATTTCGATAGTCTATATCTTGTTTTTTCACTGTACAAATAGGGTTTACCTAATAGCTGCCGTAATTTGTCATACGCACAAAATTGATAAGAAGGATAAACCCAGAAATAAAACTTTCCAGAACATTCTTCTAAGAGTATCCACAAACTTTTAATACTATCGTAAAGGCTTTTTGTATGATGTAAAACACCTGAAGAATAAAGGTAATTAATAGAAGAAGCTTTCAAGGGAGGGGTTAATAAATCACCCTGTATTAAAAAAAGATTTTTATATTTACTCATTAAAGGTGATAGTGCAAAAATATTATCACTAATATCCATTCCTATTATTGTTGCATTAGGAGCTTTTGATGCTAAAATATTAATTAAATGTCCACTACCAACCCCAACTTCTAAAATTATGCCTGTAAGTTCTTCTATTTTATCAATCTTAAAAGCATAACAGAAATGATTTAAATAATCTTCTTCTTTTAATCCAAATACCTCGGTGGACTCATATTCTCCATTTTTATAAAGTGCCCATTGATTAGAAAATGCTTTAGCTGTAAGATCATCATCTATAGAATTATAAGAAAATGAAGGCACTCCATTAATAATCGGATATTCTGTACTACATTGTATACATTTAAGTGTACTACTACTAGCTATAAAATCCAATGCCGTATGACATTTAACACATTGAAGTAAATCTAAAATTTTATTGACCATTTTCATCCTCATTTTTATTCAAATTCAACTTTTGTATCGAGTCCAACTAATCCAATAAAAGGAGGGATCTGGTTCAGATAGTCAAAGAGAACTCTAACATACCCAATATTTTTAAATTCCAAAATAGGAATAATTTTTGTAGTAAGAGTATCTATTTCAATAATATTTAGATCAAAAGAGTATTCCCCACCTTCTATATTAAATGGAATCTTTATATTGACATAACGTTTATCATGCTCTATCTGGTAGGAAACAACTGTAATTAAAATATTATGCCGATTTCTAAATACTAAAGAGACTGTAGGTTTTTCAAATTTTTTTATAAGTTCATATTGAATTTTAAAAGTTAAACTTTTGCCCAAATCTACATCTAGTGTATTTATCCCATTCTCATCTGTAATATTAAGTGCCAATAAACCAACACTATCTTGTACATATATATCTGGTACTAAATTACTAAGAAGATTCTTGCTAGATTTGCCTGTTTCTACAATTTTATTTTGCCCTAAAGCTCTTTTGTCTCGTATATATAATCTGCAAGCTTCATGTTTATCCCCAAAATATATCTGTCTGCTATGTTCAAGCAGTAATACTCTATCAGACATATTCAGTACAGTATTGATGTCATGGCTTACAAATAAAAAGGATACCCCGTTTTTTCGCATTTGTTCAATTTTGGCAAAGCATTTTTGTTGAAAAAAAATGTCTCCAACACTGAGTGCTTCATCGATAATAAATACATCAGGCTTTAGATGTAAAAAAAGGCTCATAGCAAGTCGTACATACATCCCAGAGGAATAAGTTTTGATAGGCATATCAAAATACTCTTCAAGGTCTGCAAAAGCCTCTAACTCATCCATTTTTGAGTAGATATACTTTAGATCAAAATTCATCGTTTTAGATGAGGATATTATATTTTCTCTACCACTGAGCTCTGGATTAAAACCAGTGCCTAGTTCAAGTAAAGATACGATAGAGCCATTTACGATATACTCTCCACCTGTCTTTTGTAGCACGCCACAAAGTATTTTTAAAAGAGTACTTTTCCCACTTCCATTTTTTCCTATGATACTGACAAACTCACCTTTTTTTACTTCAAAAGAGATGCCAACAAGTGAAGTGTGCATATCAAACTTTTTATTTACAAAAGGGATAATATTGAGTAGTCTATCTTTGTTGCTATGAAAGAGTTTAAATGATTTTGTAAGGTTTTTTACCGCTATAACGTTCCCCATTATATACTATCCCTTATGTCACTTTCAAGTTTTGTGATAGTATATAAGCCTATTGCAAACATCAAAAAACTTGAAACAACTAGTACGAAGTAATATTTCATATTTATCCAATGATTAAAAATAAGTACCTCACGAATAGAATTAAAAAAATAAAATAACGGATTATAAAAGATCACCCATTGAAAGTCTTTTGGAACAATATCCCAAGGATACACTATAGGAACCACCCACATCATCATCTGCAATAATATTCCTATGGCTTTTTCAATGTCTCTAAAGAAAATATTAATACTAGAAAGAAACATGCTAATACCCAATGCAAAAAAGAAAAGACAAATAAAGGGGACAACAACCAAAAGCCACTTCACAGAAAATGAGATGCCGTTAAGATGCAAAAAACCTATAAGCAATAGTAAAACAACAAACATATTTAAAAACTGTTCAAGTACCTCTTTGGTTGCATAGACATAAAGAGGAATATTGAGCTTTTTTATAAGATAAATATTGCTTGAAATACTAAGCGTGCCTTGCAATATGGCATTTGAGAACACTATCCAGGGAAGAATTGCCACAGATAAATAAATTGTATAAGATATACCATTATTCGGATCAACTCGTGGTTGCAAAATCGTAGAAAATACAAAGCTATAAATGACTAATAATAAAAGTGGGTGAATAATGACCCAACTATAACTCAAAAATGAACTTTTATAGCTATTAACATAATCAGAAAAAGTGTTTTTTAAAATGTATTTGAGCATCTAATCTCTTTTTATATTAAATTTTTGTTGAGTAAATAAATATGCACCATAAAGTCCAGGTAAATACATAAAAAACCTACTTATGAAAAATACTGTGGCACCACCTTCAATACCATACAGAAGAAATAGCTCTTTAAATGCTTTTTCACCAACACCTATTCCACCTGGGGAAATAGGCAATAAGTTAACTATAAAAGCAATTGGTGACACAATAAGAGCGTTATATAAGCCTATCATAAAATTTAAATCTTCTGAAACTGCCCAGATAATCAAAATTGTAAATATATGCCCAAATGTTCCTAATAAAATTGATATTAGTAATAGTTTTAGTTTCATAAATTTTTGAATACTTTGTTTAACTTTTATCATTTTTTCGTATAGATAATCAAATCTTTTTAATAAATGATAATAAAATAATAACTTAATCACAAAGTAGATAAAAAATGGAGTTACTGTTAAACCTAAAGTAATAACAAAAATACTATATTTAAAATACTCTATTTTTAAGGATTGAAAATCAGTAAAGATACTTACAATACTTGCTAAAACAAACATTGCATACAAGCCCAAATATCTATCTAAAAACAAAGTTGTAATTATATTAGTTTTACTATTATTATCATTACGATATTTTAAAAGGTGAAAGCCTTTTAAAATATCCCCAGAAACACCCCCTGGTAAAAATAAAGAATAAAATATTCCTAACATATTTAACTTGTAAGTTTCAAAAAAACCAAGTTTAAAATGTTGTGTTTTTAACAAAATTTTTAATCGATATGTTGCAAAAAACAATGAAGTAAATGAAAACGTCATCGCCATTATAAAAGTTTGACTAGATAAATCCATAATAGAATTTAAATCTAGTTGATCAGTTGATACGAGCCATATGATTAATCCTATTCCAATAGCATATTTACTTATTTGAAATATAAAATTCATATTTACTCTTCCAATCTTTTTGTTTGAAATATAGTGAAAAATATCCAAAAATAGTTTTCATGATTTTCATCTTGCTTTTACCTTGTCTTAAAGAAGTATCAAGCTTCATACTCATCTCACTAATTGAAGCTTTCAAAAGAATAATTTTTTTCAACAATTCAATCATTGATTCAAAGCCATTCATCATTAAAATTCTGGGCTGATAAACTTCTTGTAACTTCATAATTAACTTTGCATCATATACTCTAAAAAAAGAGCTCATTGTATGAATTCCTCTTATACCCAACATCTCTTTTATAAAAGTATTGGCAACATGACTTAAAAAAATTCTTAAAAAACCTGTATTAGTTATACCTCCACCATAAGCATATGGGGAAGCCAAAACACAATCAATTTTCTCGCGTTTCAATCTTTCTATCATTAAGTATAGAGTTTCAATTCGAGAAGTATTGTCTCCTTCCATTGTAACCACTATATCATTTTGAGTTATTTTATCTTGGAGGTACTCAAAACCTGTAGCAAATGCATACCCTGGGCCTTTATTGCAACCATAATCAAGAATTTTTATATTTAAGTTTGACGTTAAGCGTTCTATTTCTTCAATTGTACTATCCGTAGAACCATCATCAACAATTATAAAATTGAATTTACTTTCAAACTTTTCAATTATGTCTTGAAAACTTTTAATGAGTCTAGGTATATTTTCTTTTTCATTAAAAATTGGAGTAATAACAAAAATATTTTCCATTCTCATCCTTTAAAACAAAAACCATCAGCTGGTGCCGGCATATTTAATAATTTTCTTCTTTCTAATTGCCATTGAATTGTTTTTGCCAACCCTTCTTCTAGATGCCACTTTGGTTCAAAGCCTAACATTGTATTAATTTTAGTAATATCAGGAATTCTTCGCATTACATCTTCATACTTTCCAAATGTTTCATAAGGAATAAATTTAATTTTTGGCTCTTCATCTCCTCGTATTAACTTCCAAATTAATCTTGCAAGATTTTCTATGGTTATCTCTTTTGTATATCCAATATTAAATACTTCACCACATGACTTCTCATCTTCGATACATCCTACAATCCCATTAACATGATCTTCAATAAAAGTAAAACTTCTTGTCTGTTGACCATTACCATGAACTTCTATCTCTTCATTATCAATAGCCTTGTTAATAAATACAGATTGAGGACCTCCCCACCAAGTAAGATTTTGATTTGGACCATATCCGCCAAAAAATCTCATCATACAAACATCGATACCATATCTTTCTGCATAAGCAAAAAATAACTGCTCATCAAACATCTTTGAAATAGCATATGCCCATCTCTTAACTTTTGGACTTCCCATCACCAATTTACTCTCTTCGCTAAAAGGTATATCAGGATTTGTTCCATATACATCAGATGTTGAGGCTGCAATAACTTTACAACCATTTTCTACAGCGGCTTTTGCAATATTTTCTGAACCTTCAGAATTTATCTTTAATGTATCTAAGGCATCACTATATCTAGGTATTTTATAAGCCGCCAAATGACATATGTATTTACAACCATGTGATAGTCTTTTCATAGCATTCTCATCCATAATATCTGTTTGATGAAAAGAAAAGTTATTGTATTTTTTTAAATCAACAAGATTTAGTACCTCTCCTTGAGATAAATTATCTATTCCAACTACTTCATGTCCGTTCTCTAAAATTCTTTTAGCCACATTTGACCCTATGAATCCTGCAACTCCAGTTATCATTATTTTATATTTTTTCATTTTTTTCCTTTATTTTAAGTTTATCTAGACAATTATCTGTATTTTTAAATTCATAGACTAATCTTTTACCAACGTGTGGCAAAACAATTTCTGCTGCTATTTGAAACATACATTCTGTATTTTTTTTTGTAAAATCAATCAATTCATTATAATTAGATTGTCCATATTTTTGTGGATTGTTTTCTTGTGGGATACCCATAGGATTTTCTTGCAGGATAAAAATAACATTTTGTTTATCCTTAAGGTATTTAAGAATTTCAATTCTCCAATCAGCACTATAGGTAGATAATTCCCAACCAAGGATTTCTCTTTTTTGTTCTAAATTCTCATGTAATAAAACTCTATACACATCATAATTATATGAAACTGGTCCATGGTTTGATAAAAAATTAACCAATAACAAAATATCAGTTGATGCTGGGTTTTTATTTAAATGTTCTACAATTTGAGATGATTGTTGTTTTATATTATTTGTTGCTTCATTATAATAATATTTTTTCCATTCATACGGATATCTATTTTGTAAAACAATATATAATAATTCAATGATAAGCAAAGATACAATCATTATATTTGTCAACTTATTTTTTTCAATCAAACGAAATACTATCAAGATTCCAAAGAAACAAGTTGGATAAAACCAAATCAAAAGTACTCTTTCATGTACTGGGTTTGATGTTAGTAAAAAATAAGTCCACATAAAAAATATAAAGAATGCTACAATAGCTTTTTTATCATTCTTTGATGTACTTTTGAGCAAGAACTTTATGAATAAATATACTATGACAGATACAAATAGAGGAGATTGTATTAGAAAGTTTCTATAAAAATAAAAATCTTGTGAGATGTATTGATACAACTTCGAAAAATATATCAATAAACTTGACTCTGCACTTTCTCCGCCCGTACTCATCAAGTTATAGGCAATACTTTTTAAAAGAATCTTATACAAATATACAAAAAGTAATGATCCTGATAATCCTAGTTTGATATACTCTGATTTTGTATAATCTTTAAAACTAATAATGATTTGATAGCTTATGTAGAAAAGAAATGGTATAGCTAAAAATAACATTGATGATTTTAAGAACATTGCAATAATAGTAAGGAAGAAAGCATAAATACTATTTTTATTGAAAATTTCTAATATTGCTAATCCAAAAAGCATAATTGCAATGACATCAATTCTTGTATCTAAAACCCCTCCTTTGTTACTTAAAAGCATTGTTGAAGTAATTAATAGTATATACAACAAAAGCCCTTGTTGTATATTTTTATGACTATAACAATATACTTTCCAAAATAACCATACTAGCAGCATAAGGTAAATAACTAAAAATATACTTCTATCATAACAAAATAGATTACTCAATGTACCGATTAATGTATATTGTGCAAATAATTCAGGACTTGTATGCCATGTAGTATATACAGCTTGAAAAAAATCATTTTGCATTGCTAAAGCATAATTCATCAACTCTGAAAAGTGATGTGAACCATCAAAGTATGGCAATCTTATGCTTGTATAATATATATTATATGACACAATATATATTCCAAACAATAAAATATACATCAATAAGAAATTTCTATAAACCATTTGTTATCCTAAAATTAAAAATAGATAAATTGCTCAACCATTTGTCCTGCCAATAAAATAATTCCTAAAATAAAAAACAATTGCAAAAATTGTTTTTACCAATATTATTAATAATATCACAACAGGCAAAACTCCATAAAATATATTAGCCTTTCATTTATCCGAATTCTTAAATAAAATAATATCTGGTTTATAAAATAATAATTCTCTATTATCTAAACTTTTATTTTCAATTGAAGGTATTAAAGGAGTATTACTTTTTAGTTCATAATCTGTTACACCATCTGATTTTTCTACCATACATTCATAATATTTTGTTTGTTTTATTTTACATGGATATAAACTACCGTTCATATCCTCAATTTCTAAATCATCTATGGTATAGTAGTTGTTCATATCATATACTTTTATAATAAAAGTACCTTTGTTTGAATTTATACTGATCTTAGAATTATTTTCAAGCCATCCATCACCAGTTAATTTATAATTAACACTATTTTTTGCATAAACATTTATTTTAGTTCCATCAAAATAAGCATCAATTGTCCCAATGAGCTTAAAATCATCATCTTGATTAATTTCAAAATATAGATTCTTCCACTCTTTGTTTATCTTTATCCAACTTGGTCCAAGTTGACGGTCTGTTACTAATAAAATATCCGTATTTAATTTAATATAATTATAAATTTGATCATAAGATAATTTTGGATCAACTCTATACTTGTAGCTAATAGTAGAAGTTTTAATATTTGAAATTCTTCTTAAAGTTTTATCCTTGACATTCAGGTATTCAATTGTTTTATCATTTAAATCAAGATCGTAAAACAATGGATAAATTTTTTTATTGCTCAACTGATTATTAGATAATATATTTTGAAGTTGTAATGAAAACTTTTGGTAGTCTAAATCATTTTCTACTGGATTTTGATAGTGTTTTATAATATTGTTTATACCTATCATGATAAAAGCAACAAAAATTAAGTTAAATATTTTCTTGTATTTTATATTAGCGAAAAAACCAACAAAAATTATTAATAAAAATGGTACCATGTATAAATCTGCTACTATGGAAAAACTGCCATTTATAATTAATATTAAATAAGGTAGTAAAGCAAAACCCGTTAATAAAATATAAAACTTTAAATCTATGTGAGAAAAAGAGATTCTTCTGTTGAATAACTGATAAATAAAAACAAGTGAGAATGGTAAAAATATATAAAGTGTATATCCAAAATGACTTAAAGTACTTTGTGGATAAAACATCAATTTATCGCTAAAGCTCTTAATATTATATTGTTCATAGACAATGATTGACAACTCTTTTGACCAAAATGAATAATAATCTAAAATAGCATGATATTTTGGAAAGTAATAAAATGAAATAAATGATATTATAATAAATAAAGCCAAAAATAGATTTTTAAATCTTTGACTTTTTTCATTGCTTGTAAATAAAATCGATACTATTAGAAAAAATGGCAACAAAACATATCCGGCAAAAGCACTTTTTGTTAGTAATGCCAAAGATATAATAATCGCGACTAATACAGATTCTTTTTTATATAAAAAAATATCACTTTTATAAAGATAATAAACTGCCATAATATATAAAGTTATGGCAAGAGTATCATTACGAGTATCAAATATACTAAAATTGTTTATACCATTTAGAGTTATAAAAGCTAATAGTGTAATATAAAATAAAATAAAATTTTTAAATAAAAATAATGATATTTTCCCAAGATAAATCCCAGAAATAATTACAAGTATATAATTTGCTATATATGCTGAACCACTTTCAATTCCTCCTAAAAGATAAGAAAAAAGTAATAAAACTTTATATAAAGGTGGTATAGATTCATTTACATCTCCATAAATAAATTCTCTCCAACTAAAAATGTTTGTTGAAATGTCTTGTAGTGCATTTAGTGCATAGACTTGATATGACAATGAATCCGAATGAGGAGGTAATATCCCACCAGAGATAAACATTTGTGCTTGATAATGTAATAAAAAATACACCATCACATACAGTATCGTGAAGTAATAATATTTATCTTCTTGATACTTTTCAAACATTCAATAAACACTTAATTATATTTTCAGATGCTTTTCCACCACCATATAAGTCTATTTTTAAATCTTGAGTATTGAACTTTGAATTATTTTTACAAGCTTCTAATATATTATCCTTATCCGCTCCAACCAATGTATTTGCTCCACATTCTACAAGTTCTACCCATTCTGTTTCATCTCTTAGTGTAATACACTGTTTTTGAAAGAAATAAGCCTCTTTTTGAAGACCTCCGCTATCTGTCATCACAAAATCACAATTATCAATTAACCATACCATCACAAGATAACCAACTGGTTCTATGATAGTAAGGTTTTTTATATTTAATTTTAAATTTTCTAATGTTTTTTTAGTTCTTGGATGCAGTGGTAAAATAACTTGTTTTTCTTTTGCTATCTCTTCTAATGCTTCAAAAATGTTCCTAAGCCTAGTTTCATCATCTGTATTTTCTGCTCTATGAATAGTACAAAGTATAAAATCATTTTTTATTTCAATATTTGGTTTTAGTGCTAGATTTTTATAAAACATTGTTCCATCTTGCATTACATCACCACTTTTTACTATCTTACAATCTAAATTTTCATAACCTTCATTTTTAAGATTTTGTATTGCTGTATCTGTTGGACAAAACAATATACTACTTACTCTATCTGTAAGTATTCTATTTACTTCTTCAGGCATTTTCATATTAAACGATCTCAAGCCTGCTTCTATATGAGTTAATTTTATATGAAGCTTACTAGCCACTATTGCACCTGCTAATGTAGAGTTTGTATCGCCATATACCATAATCCAATCAGGTTTTTCTTTGAGTGCCACTTCTTCAATCTTTTCTATCATCTGTCCTGTCATAGCACCATGAGATTTCCCCCCAATTCCTAAAAAATAATTGGGTTTAGGTATTTGCATTTCTTCAAAAAAAATATCTGACATATTGGCATCATAGTGTTGCCCTGTATGAACTATAACTTCTTCTATTTCTTTATGTTTGGCTATTTCTCTGCTAACACTTCCAGCTTTAATAAACTGTGGTCTTGCCCCTAATATTGTAAGTATTTTCATTACAGATTCTCTTTTATATAAGCAACTTCTTCATTAGTAATATACGAATTCATTGGGAGTGACATGATTTCATTTGATACTATTTCAGAAATTGGGAAATCACCTTGCTTATATCCTAAGTATTGAAAACACTCTTGAAGATGAAGTGGTATAGGATAATGTACTGCTGTTGGTATTCTTGCAAGTTTTAATTTTTCTTGTAATTCATCTCTATTTTTTACTCTTACAGAATATTGAGCCCAAGCTGATGTTGCTTTTTGATCTATAAATGGAAGTACTAAATTTGATTTATCTTTTAGTTCTTTTGTATATTTACTAGCTACTTCTTGTCTTAATGCCAAATCTTTTTTATAATATTTAAGCTTTACATTCAAAACAGCAGCTTGAATCGTATCAAGTCTTCCTCCCATTCCTATATATTCATGATGATATCTTTTTGATTGTCCGTGAAGTCGTAAACTTTTCATTTTATTTGCTAAAGTTTCATCATTGGTAAAAACAGCTCCACCATCACCATAACATCCAAGTGGCTTAGCTGGGAAAAATGAAGTGGTTGATATATCAGCGAGGGCTGAGTCAGGAATACCATTATAGGTACTTCCAAAACTCTGAGCACCATCTATGATTACGTTGAGATTGTGTGTTTTTGCTATTTGATTTATTTTATCCATATCTGCTGGTTGTCCATATAGGCTTACAGGGATTATTGCTTTTGTCTTTGATGTGATTGCTGCTTCTATTTTAGATGGGTCTATATTGTAAGTTTTTTCATCAATATCTACAAATACAGGCGTAGCTCCTAAGAATGCTATGGTTTCAGCAGTTGCTATAAAGGTAAAAGAGGTAGTTATAACTTCATCTCCTGGTTTGATATCTAATGCTATCATCGCAAGAAGTAGTGCATCCGTACCATTACTACAACTTACGGCATATCTTGTACCTGTAAATTTTTCAAGGCTAATTTCCAGTTCTTGTACTTCATCTCCCATAATAAAGTTGCAATTTCTTGCCACCTTTAAAATAGCGTCCTCTATTTCATTTTTATATAATTCATGTTGGTATTGTAAGTTTGCAAAATCTATTTTCATTTATTCCCTTATTACAACAAGATTGTCATTTTCTATTTTATATTGACTGTTATCAAAGCTATCAATAGCAATTGCATTTTCATTAAATTTGAGCGTATTCCCAGCTTTTGAAACCCATCCAATTTGACGGCACGGAACTCCTACCATAAGGGCATATGGTTTTACATCTTTGTTGACTACTGTTCCGCTTCCAACAAGAGCATATTCACCAATAGTTACACCACAAACAATAGTTGCATTTGCGCCAATAGAACAACCTTTTTTAAGAAGTGTTTTTTTAAACTCTTCTTTTCTAACTATAAAAGCTCGTGGATTTATCACATTTGTAAAAACCATAGAAGGGCCAAGAAAAACCTCGTCTTCTATTTCCACTCCCTTATAAATAGAAATATTATTTTGAACTTTTACGCCATTTCCTATAGTTACTTTTGGTCCAACAACACAGTTTTGTCCAAAAGAACAATGAGCTCCAATGTTTGAACCACTTAATATATGAGAAAAATGCCAGATTTTTGTATCATCACCTATTTTTACATTTTCATCAATAAATGATGATTCATGAGCGAAATAAGTAGCCATTATACTAACACTTTTTTACAAAAAGGATGATATTCTCCTTGAAGTCCAAGAGGAGTAAGTTTTCGGATAACTGAAACAATACTGATCGAATTTTTAGCCTCTTCAAGTCCAAAACCACCACCACTTAAAATATGTTCATAGCTTTTTGTATGCAGGTCTGTAAATCCATCTGAAAATTCAAACTCTTCTCCATTAACAGTGATACTTCTAAAAGTTGTTTTCCCAGTTGCTCTTATATCTTCAGGAATATAATCACAATTCACAGATAAAAACCATCTCACATTTGCATTTCTTAATTTCATAAATCCCGCATTCGTATCTGCTTGTTTTAAATGGACTAAATTTTCTTCAATAGGTCCGAATATCCAAGAGAGCATATCGAAAAAATGCACACCTATATTTGAAGCAATTCCACCACTTTTTGCTTCATCCCCTTTCCATGATACAAAGTACCATTTTCCTCTACTGGTCAAATAAGTTAAATCTATATCATATACTTTGTTTGGATTTTGTTCTAATTCTTTTGCTATTTTTTCTTTTAATGCAATAATTGAAGTATGAAGTCTTAGCTGTAGTATATTATAAACTTTTTTGCCAGTTTCTTCTTCTACTTCTCTTAACTGGTCAATATTGTGTGGGTTTAAAACCAATGGTTTTTCACAAATAGCATGGGCACCATTTTTAAGGGCAAATCTTATATGAGCATCATGTAAATAATTTGGAGTTGTAATTCCAACATACTCTATGCGTTTGTTTCCATCTCTATGCCATTTGTCTACAAATCTCTCAAATCTCTCAAACTCTGTAAAGAAATAGGCTTGTGGAAAGTTACTATCCATAATACCTATACCATCATAAGGATCAAGTGCTGCAATAAGTTCATTTCCTGTCTCTTTTATAGCTTTCATGTGTCGTGGCGCTATATATCCACTAGCTCCTATAAGTGCAAAATTCTTTCTATTTGGCATTCTTATAATCTCCATGTTGGTTTTTCTACGATACCTTTAACATCAATAATAATTGGTTCAGCATTTGACATACTTACATAATCTTCTGTTGTAATTTCTTTAAATTTATCATGTCCAACTGCTACAATAATGGAATCATATTTTTTACTATTCAATGGTAATTCGCCAATAAAATTAAGATTTTTTGTTGCTTTATCGCTTCTATCTACCCAATAATCATAAACATCAACATTACAGTCATATTCTTCTAGTTCTTTAATAATATCAAGTACTTTAGAATTTCTCATATCTGGGCAATTCTCTTTAAAGGTAACACCCAAAACTAAGACATTGGCATTTTTGAGTTTTTTATCAAACTTCACCATTTTTTTAATAGTTTTATCAGCTATTAGTTTGCTCATTCCATTATTAATATGCCTTGCACCCAAAATAAGATTTGGCATATATCCTAGACTTTGTGCTTTATAGGTAAGATAGTAAGGATCTACCCCTATGCAATGACCTCCTACTAAACCTGGTTTAAGTTTAATAAAATTCCATTTTGTACCCGCTGCTTCGATAACATCATGAATATTAATTCCCATCAAATCAAATATCATCGCAAGTTCATTTATGAGAGCGATGTTTACATCTCTTTGAGTATTTTCAATAACCTTAGCAGCTTCTGCCACTCTAATGGTTGGAGCTAAATGAGTGCCTGCAGTAATAATAGAACGGTAAAGTTCATTTACTTTTTTAGCTATTTCTGGTGTTGATCCAGAAGTGATTTTTAATATTTTAGTAACAGTATGTTCTTTATCTCCGGGATTGATTCTTTCAGGTGAATACCCACAAAAAAACGTTTCATTAAATTTTAATCTTGATTTTTTTTCAAGAATAGGAACACAAATTTCCTCTGTCACTCCTGGATATACTGTTGACTCGTAGATGACAATATCATTTTTTTTAAGCACTTCTCCCACTGTCTCCGTAGATTTTACTATAGGAGTAAGATCAGGTTCATTATTACCATCAATTGGTGTTGGTACGGTAATGATATAAATAGTACTATCTTTAATATCTTCCACATCTAAAGTAAATTTTATACCATTTTTTAGAGATTCACTTAGCTGTTCTGGTGTCAGCTCCAAGGTTCTATCAAATCCATTATTGAGTTCATCAATTCTTTGTTTATTGATATCAAAGCCAATCACTTTGTATTTACTGCCAAATGCATGAGCAAGAGGAAGCCCTACATACCCAAGCCCTATTATACAAATTTTAGTCATTTCCATTCCTAATCTTTTAATTGCCTCTAAACAAAGGATTTAATAGTTCTGTTATTATTATAGTATATTTGAATGTATCTTTGTAAACATCTTTTCCTGTACAGTTCATATTCACTGCAAATGCACC
>Ga0302271_10001059_pt1 | contig 26997 bp, 11 predicted proteins | sample III_Bog_N1_1_FD_198767 | JGI IMG/M metagenome (GOLD analysis project Ga0302271, IMG submission 198767) | Peat permafrost microbial communities from Stordalen Mire near Abisko, Sweden - III_Bog_N1_1 | ecosystem: Environmental > Terrestrial > Soil > Wetlands > Peat | place: Sweden: Abisko... | reverse complement strand
TTGGATAATAAACAGAAAGCCTTTGGAGAAAAAGAACTATGGACAATAAAAAACTAAAAAGATAATTTGATTTTCTCAATAAATCCTCCTCCTTCTTGTCATTTGGGGGTTATTTGAATGTATTTTGATAGCTCTGAAGAAGATGCACTGGTAATTAACTAAAATCATATTTTCAAGTGGATTAGCTGCGAATTGAATGTGTATGTTCTCATTAAATTTAAGTTAATATCCTACTAGTTTAATCACATTTTTTGCAACTGCTTCCATAATCTATCAATTGTATTTTAACTCAAACTATCAGAAGAGCGAAAAAACAATGAGCCTAAATTTATTCATACCCCATTAACTTCAAAGTATGATTATCTTTAGCATAATTCCCAATGTCATTCCCAGTGTCAATAAACAATATTGTGAAATCGCTGTCTCATTGTGCTTTATGTTATGAATAAAGCCACAAAATCTCTCAAGTATGTGATATGATAATTCATTTACTTGGGTTTCATATCCAGCACAAGGAAAAACAAAGATAATTCTTTCTAGTCCATAGCCAAGGAAATGAACTCGGATTATTTAGTATTGATTTGTATTATTATTCTTTTCTCTTTAGTAATTCATTCCACCCAGACTTGTAGCTTTAATCTATTTCAAGATATCCTTCTTTGTTTCAATTTCCGATGAATAATAACATCATTAATAGGACATTTATTTCATCTCTAACACTTTTTCAAGAGAAATGAAAGCTTCCCCAGCATGCACTTTGAAGTGATCAGAGTGTTATTTTTAATATTATGCTTTCTATCTGGATTTTTTTTCTCCATTTAAGTCTCATTATTTTTATGGTTCTTGAAGACCATTTTGTGTTATTAATCTCCTCCTAGCAATCAAACTCTATCTTTGGAGTTTTGTATGATTTCTTTCAGTTCCATAATAATTTACAGATGAACTTCAGTAGAATGGGGGCATAAAAACGTAGAAGGAAAAGTAGATATTTCTTCTTGAAGATAAATAGAACTTATGTGTTTTTTTTTTGATTTTCGTTTTTATGAAATTAACTTTTGTGTATCTTTTGCTTTCCCTGAATTCCCGCAATTTGAATACTAATTCTTTTCATCAAAACTAAATATCTTCATGAGTTTGTTTATTCTTTCTAAATTCCAAAAAATAGTACTCAGTTATGATGATGATTGACTCTTCCCTTTCTTTTTTATATTTTTGTGAAATGTTAACTACTCTGTGGAACATAGATTAATTACAAAAAAACATATTTGAATTATTATATTTGATATACCGAATAATCATCCAAACAAATTGCAGGTTTTCATCATTGCTTTGGTTAGCCATAAAATGGCTGTTATTGTGGCTGCTGTTAATGTACTTCTTACTGCTGCTATTATTATTAAGTTAGATTGTTTTTGTAGAATTACTATTACTGCTGTAGTTGCTACTATGTTTATGGGACTTACTATCTTGCATATCCAGGATTAGCGTTATTATTCTAACCTTAAGGATATTAGCCAGGGATAAGTTTCTAAGCAACAGGTGAAGGTCCTCCTTAGAGAGCTTGATTAAAGTTAGAAGGGGAAGGCTACACTAAAGGCAATTGATACGATTACTACGGATTATTCGAAATTCTATTATGTTCAACTTCTGCTTGTCTCCCCTCAAACGATAGGAGAATGTTTTTTTTTCTCTCAAGGAGATCTTTCTCAGAGAGTCGGTGCTAGTCGTTCACTTGCACGGTGTCTTCGTTGAAAATCACTAAGGAAAGAGGGAAATAATGAGAAGTTGATAAAATATGGAATGAGAAGAGTTACCTTCTTTTTTGAGTTCATTATTGAGAAGAAGTAGCTACTGATTGAGTCGGAGAAACTCTAGACAATCACGTCGAAGAATGTTCTGCTTAGCTAGCTCTTGATTGGAATTTTCGCATGTCTGACAAAAAAGAAAAAACAAACCCAAACTTATTGTCTAAGTTAAATCAAGCATCTTAACTCACTTTCATCTATTAGGCAATGCTTGTAAACGTTGCGAAGGTCGATTTCATTAGATCATCTTTCCTTAAACGGAGATCTTTAGTTTTTCTCTCAATACTCATCTTTCTTCGCTTTTTTATTTAAAGTTTCACAGAATAACAAAATATTTTTTTTATATTCAAATTATGATATTTTTTTTCAATATTAAATTTCTTGCTAAGTTTTGTTATTGCTCTCTGTATCTCACACTGATAGACAGTCGAGATAGCGTATTCCCTAAGATAATTAAGTTCATTTTCTTTAACAATTTCATAAAATGAGATAGCAATCTTCAACCATAAAATAAAAAAATATCTTTCAATGAAACAATAGCTTGATGCTTATTTTAAATTGGAAGAGTCTGAGGCATTCCAGCTGAATACTTGAGTACTATTAAAGCTGTACTTTATCTTTACAAAAAATCTACTGAATTATGAAGTATTTGAAATGGTACAAGTATTATTATTGAGTTCTGGTTTGTAACCCTTATTAGACTTCCAACCCAACAAAATCATAAAAATAATGCTGTCAGAAGTAATTTTGAAGTAGAAGGCTTAAAGAAAAAATAAGCAAATTCACATGAATCAATACAAATCAGTTATTTAGTGTTGTTGAGATTCATCTTCTGACTTTGAATCTGTATTTTAACAAAAAAAAGGATTTTTGCTTGTTAATTATTTATTCTTTTTTCCTTTTTATGTTCTCCTCATTCTAGATTCACTTTTATCTCACCAAGCTTAGATATTTTTCAGGAATTTATAGAAAAACGCCAATGAAATCGCAAGATTCACGTATATTTAGACATAATAAGAAGGGAATAGGGACTTGTGTTCTCCCTCAAGGAAATAATTCTCTATCCAATTCGAGAGTTTAAGATCGATTTTAACATTCCCTTCCTCCTCTTCTAATGCGCTGATGAAATGAGAACTTTTCTTATCTGTTGGCGCATACATCATTCTATCGAAGTTTCTCTATTCATTCGCAGATTATGCACTTTAATCCACCGCATACTGCAGAATCACAGTGTCGTCTTTAAATTAAACACTGCTGATCCTCTTCGCAGGCAAAGGCGTTTCATTTGCGAATAACTGCTGGAACAAAGGACCTTCTTTTCTAGCAATGTTCACTGCACATTATCTATGAATTAAATCATCAATTTCATTCAGGAGCAGCTCTCTTTCTTTAAGTTCAGACCATATTTCTATTTTCTAAGCAAAAAACCTATCTTCGTCTTTGAGTCGATGCCGAAGATCCTCGAAGAACTACTAGCTGATCTTCTAGCTGAACGATTTACATAAGAAATCCTTGCCTATTTTACTAGTCAGCCTAAACTACTTAAACCCTTCTTTTTGCCTGTTTGATATCATAATTGTGTAATTTCTGGATATTAAATACTCAAATTAAAGATTATTCTTTCATTGCCAATACTTAAAGTAACTATTTCCTTTTCCTAAGACCATTATTTCAAAGTATCAACTCGTAATTGTTATTCCTTGACAAGCAAGCTCAAAAATTATCTCCATAATTCTGTTATTTTTAAGAATAAAAAATGTATTTTTAACTTAACTTGACAAACCTACATCAGTTTATTATTCTAATATGAATCTTTCCTTTAAAAATCAAAGAACAATAAATACACAAACAAACTCAACTTATTGTTAGTTTTTTCAAATTGCAAAGCACATCAATCAATCTTAATGGCTTGCACTTCCAAATCGACTGTCAGTAGTTCTCTGTTTGATATAAAACGCAACAGCTATCAGCACTGAAATCGATCCAACAACTATGAACGCTATCGACAAGAAGTAGTTCTTCCCTCCGAATGGTCCGCTTGTGGAAAAGATAATATTCTTATGTCCTTTGAAATCCTGTACATTATAATTATTTTAAACTTCCACAATGTAAGTTCCTGCTACGAGTTTCTCTGCTATCACACCCCAAAGCTTGCGAAAGTTAGGAAGACCACTGGTACGCATCCAGACAATGAAATGTTCGTCTTCAACATTTATCCAATATTCACTCTTTCTGCTTGCATCAAGTTTAAATTTATTCCCAATATCATCAGGCCAAGCTATGCCTGTTTCACTGACAGTCACTTAAGCCCCTTTAACTCCTGCTGAAGTTGCATGAAATAGCTTATAAGTATCCGTGAAGACACTCCTAGCGATAAGACCACAAGGAGTAGCTACTTTAGTTGGATCAAGTGGAACAGTAGGCTCAATACTCATGGTATATTACGAACCAAGATCTGAGTTTCTCACGATTGGGCTGCAATATGTGTTCGCATCTGAAATGGAGATATCTGTTCCAGAAAGTTAGGATGAAGATTTAGATTTTATGTATCGCCTATGGTTTTGATAGAAATTCTCTAAGCCGTAGAACAGATACGCCTTGTCATTGAGATCATAATCGAGCGTAAATACAATTGTACAGGTCCCTGTGCCTGTTGTTGTGCATGTTTCTTCGTAATGGGTGATTTCCTTCTCTTTGATTTTCACATTGAAGATGGTAATAACAATTCCAAAGACAATAAAAAGCACACCAACGATCAGGAACAAGTATTTTGTTCCTTGAACTGTTGGCTAGGGATGCCATTTCTTTAAGAATAAGAGTTTCCAGCATTTGCCTTTTCCTTAGTCCTATTAGCTATCAGAGGAGACTTAGTTATTCATTTCAGAAAGTATTTGGTTTGTTTATTGTTTAATATTTGTATTGTTCAAGATATCAGTAATTCAAATATCTCCCTTCATTTCTCTTAAACTCCTCCGCACCCTCCCCCCACCCCCTGATTAAGATTCTTAAATATCCTATTGTTAAACCTATTAATATCTTATGAGGCAACCTGATGAAATTATTATTTTCCTGATAAGGTCAGTTCGATTAATCAGGCAAATAAACAAAATTGTGTCAGCAAATCAATTAATTATCTATTACTTCTTTGGAAGAATCGCATTGAATTCGGTTTTAGAATTTAAAATATTTTTTAATAATTTACAATAAAATTCATATTTAATTATTATTAATTTTTTAGATGAAATATGTAAAAAGCACTGGCAATATGCTGAATAGCAAATGAATATTAGAACAATGTGTCCATTACATACAAATATATTAACAAACAAGGTCTCTTTTGAATTTTCATTAATTAGTTTAAGAAAAGACGATCAGCTTCATTTATCACCTTCTTTCCATTTGAGTCTCTCATTTTATTCAGACTATTGGAATCAAAGAAGACCCTGAAGGTTAGCTTTGATAATTTGAAATAATAGTTGATAATTTTTGTATTTTTTTCTCATATTATCCATAATATGATGATTTCTTAAGGATAGCACTCACAGACAAATCAGCCCTACAAAATGGACAATTCTCTTTATCTATCAGCCAATGCTCTAAACAATCCTTGTGGAAGCAATGCCCGCAAGTAGTTTCTCGACAAATGTCAGAACCTACAAAGTTACTTAGACACACAGAGCAGGCATCCTAATATTCATTTTTACTCTATTTTGTGCTATTACTCTTGAAATTGTTTTCCTTGAATTTGTGAAGAATATCTTCATATGCCAGCGCTGGCATGACGGATTCTAAAAAACTTAGTAATTAAATAGTGGTGAGAATAAGATACTGCTTTCCTGTTGAGCTATCAGATTCTTGTCTCATGATTTAAGATGCCCCTGCAGTTGAGCTGAAAACTCTATTGAATCTTGAATTTCTAACTTTTATTATCTTGATTATCATCCAGATTAAGAATATCAGCACTCCAACAGTCATCAATGAGAACAGCACAATCATAGACACTCCCATTTTATTGGAGGTTTCCTTTTTCAGTGAAATAAACAGTTCACAAGAGGTTTCGATTTCAGAAATCTAGGAGATTAATTTCAATCCGATTATTGTGTATTTTCTATGAAGATCTCCACTGTCATAGAGTTATTCGGGCTGGAGAGTTACGATGCTTCCTCCATCTGAAATGGAATACTATTATGAATGAATTGACGCTGTTGGGAGTATTTTTTGAGGAGATATTCCCTCGAAATAGATGTAAATCTCCACGATTGTCGAAGATGTGTCATCGATCTCAAAGTAGATTTGAATGTTATTAGCATCTTCCCAAGCTGTTATGGTATTTGTTGGTTAATAATAGGCATAGGTGATTTTATCAGAAAATATCTACATCTTGTTTGTAGTGTTTGATATGAAAGTTGCTGATTGTGAACAATCATAATCTATCTTGTTTGAAGGGCATATGCAAGAGCGATTTTAGCAGTTTTCAGATGTACTTTTACCTTGATTACAGTCAAATGGGCAAATATCATTTAAAGCACTAGAGAAACGAGCTCTAATATTCACACTAAATTCAATCTTTTAATTTTGAATGAACACACCTAGGGCTAAGTATGAGTAATTTTGTTATTCCTATAGATCCACGATTAACGAGTAGAACCCATTGGCTCTGTAGTATTAATTTTCATCAAATCCTTAAGGTAACTGCGCAATATTTCCAGAAGAAATTGAGGAAACTACTACATTAGGATCGCTGTCAAAAGCATAACAAAGAATAGGCAGGATACCTCCTGAGGTTGAGATGGTTTTCATATCATTTTGGTCGATTGTAACTTCCATAATCAAATACAATGCTGAAGATAATTTTGGAGATTAGTTGATTTAAAACAATTCCATGTCCTAAAGCTACTTGAACTTAAACTCAACACTCAATTAGCTTTCGCTGAGATCATCTACTATTGTCCTTGCTTATGCAGAAGCCCACAAAATAATCCAGCAAGAGATTAGCAGGCATATCATTGGAAATAAATTGATGTGTTTTCTTGCTTAGAAAAAGGATAATAGTGATGCTTTTTTGTTATTTTTAGTTAATTTTTTTGTCTCAGCTTCACTCTCGCTCTCTTTCTTTTGAGTTATTATCTATCACTGAATCTATCTTTACAGCAGATTGTGCAACAAATTTATAAATTTAGTTTTTGAAATCTAATTTCTGGTGGTTTAAAGTCAGAAATTTGTCCAAGTAAATTATGCGTAATTTACACAAAACATAAACATATTGAATGAGATTTTTTTATGCAAAATATCCATCAGTGATCATTCGTTAAATACCTGAAGGCTGAATGTCATTTAATAATTCCAGTGATGAAAAAGAAACAATTGATAAATGTTTAGTTAATTAATCATTGGAGATAAATAATAAAAAAAGCAAACTCTTTTCAATAGTAAATTGTATTTGTGCGGGAATTAAAAGAAAGAAAAATAATTAACAGAAAATAGGAAGATTTCTTTTCACATTTTTGTTGGTACTACATTAATTTGTAAAGTATAAAATAGATTGAGGGAAAAATTAATTAACTTTACCTCACTTGAAGACAATATTTCTTTTATGAAATTTTGTATTTTTTTCTGACAGTTTATCAATTTTGATTGAAAGTGTAATTTCAATTGAGTTTAGATAAATTATCATCAAATACAAGCACTTACAATCACTTCAAATGAAGAAATCATTGTTGTAAATATCGAGGTATTTTTGGAAACCATTTCAACTAAAAAAATTATTTTTGTATTATTATTTTTTAAAGCATTATTATTTGCAGGTTTTTTGTGAAATTCTGTAAAAAGAAATGAAAATGTTCAATAACTTGAGGGAGATCTTTTAAATAAAAAAATCTTTTCATCTCTGCTATCTTTTTATCTTGTAATGTTCAGAAGAAAAATAAAAAATTAAGTTGATTTTTTGTGGGTTCAGTATGACTTTTTTTTTATTGCATTTTTTATCTCTTCAATTGATTTTCAAAAATAACAAACAGGCTTTTCCCGAAAATGTTTCTTTTAGTTATGCTTATGTGGCTTTGATAACCCTGCCAATAGCTTTCAGTATGGCATATTGTGAATTGCATATGCTTGTAAATTTAAAAGTCAAATCATTTTCATCAATAATTGTTTTCCTAATCATGCATTTAAGTCCAAAGGATGGTGCTTGCCATGAAGTGTAAATTTAAACATATGTTCTGAAATCAATATTTTTTTTATTTCTTTATGAGATACAAATAACATCCACACACTCTTAAAATTTTCACTAATAACCTAATAATAATTCAATATAAAGAAAAGTAATTTAATAAAAAACCAAAAGTATTAGGATTTTTGCAAGAAAAATGTAGTAATAATTAGTTCTATCTCTTTACTATCACAAAAAATAAAGTAAATTCGTTGTTTTTAGTACCGTTTAGTTCTGCAGCAGTATTTATGGATGCATTTTTGCAGTTCACTTTTAAAAAATCAAGGAAATTAACTGAATCCTATTCTAAGAGAACTCATTTCAAGATTTTAGTTTACTCGATGTCTTTATCCATCATTTCAATGGATATTGAAAGGTTGTTTAATAAAAATAGATTCTAATCCCCCTCTAATACTGATAATAATTTTATACAACTTTTAAGCACATAAAGTCTTTGTTAAAAATATTGGATACATAAGTGAATGATGTACTTAATCCTCTTTTTCATATTTTTCCTTTGCCTTTCAAACGTACAAAATCAAGCTATTTACCTCTTTTTATCAATTTTAGCATAAAAATATGCAAAGAAACACACAGGAAGTCACAAAATGTCTTAATGATATTCTAGGAGAGGAGATTTTGCTTACATTTTAAAAATAATTTGATATAAATCGATAAGAATGTAGTAAATTCCCCCTCCTCCCCCCAGCTTACATAATCAAATAAATTAAAAAATTAGTTCCATCCAAAGAGTTTTTGAGTAAAAAAAATGTAATTATCAGACAAAGTGGGTTTTCTTTTGCTACATCCTTTTGAGTAATTGCCATCCTTTGATTTGTTGAATAATCACTTAGTTTACTAGAGTATTTAATCTGTTTACTAGAAAGATATCAAAGAAATCCCAAACAATGGAGTAAGGAATTTTCAGAACAATAAACAAAAAGACATGGCTCATTTGAAATAAACCATGGTCCACTTATTTTTGTACCCAACAATTTGATGGCCTGGGATTTCTATTCGATATTTTCGTTTCTCAGTATTTTTGATTATGGTTACAAGTAATCAAAAAATAAACTCCTTCCCCCCACCTCTTAATCTCAATCTTATTTTTGAAATTTTAAAAACCATTCAATAAAACTCTTCTGCCTTAATTTCTTTACGATTTAATAAATAATACAATATACAATTCACTTTTAGCAAACTGATCTATTAAATTACTCATTCAAGGAGGGAGGGAGAATGTTACTACACCTCAAAAACTGCGTCACATTGATTAATGAATCGTCAATTTTATTTTTATAGAAAGTATTCTTTGAACAGAAAAAGGTTGTCTCTAATTTGGAGAAAGAAGAACAATATTTACCGAAATTTCAAAAGCTCTAGCCATGTAACAGCTGAAAGAAACCTTTTCTTGAGCTGGTAGATTTCAACTTCTTGGAATTGTTAGATTTATCCAAGGATAGATTGGACAGCAGCTGTATTTACCTCTAATTCGGAGGGGGTGTTTTTCTTTGTTCTCTTCATTCCAATACCATAATTTACTTACACTTTTCAGGATTGCTTTCTTTTACGAAAACATTTATTCATTGTGAGACAAGTTGATAAAATAACTATTGATTAAACAAAGTTAATTCTAAAAAAGGTAACAATGAAACTAGATCTTATCAAGCTACTTTCTGGATGGGCTTTGATGCAGCATGTCATGGCATAATGCATCCAGTGCATAGATTTAAACGATGCCACACTATGCATTTTTTTTGTTTTCTTTGAACTATCATATGGGCCTTCTTGCGTGATCTTACCAGGCTCTTGCGTAGTAATAGCAACAAATTCAATAGTCATTGGATCTACTTAAAACTAAATTTGCCTATTTAAATCCAATAACGCTCCTTTGACCGGATGTAATACTGATATTTGAAAGAATCAAGTTAATTGTACTCTCTAAACTATTGTTTTAGGGCAGTTTTCATTTAAAAATATCCTCAATAATATTACAAATATCTCCTTTGAAAATATTTGCAGTAATTTAGGTCTGTTTTTTCTTTCACTTCTCTTAACCTCCTCTTCTACTAAATTCTCTCATGTTTAATTACTCTTTGTTTTGATAATTAGTGGTGGCTAGCCTTAAACTCCCTTATTGTCAACTAGGAACGAGCATTTAGTACGCTCAATCATTGGCTATCCCTGGAGTCACTAATAATTACTAATGTGTTGAAGATGGATAGACAACTTTAAACCAAATAGTCTTCTGCTACTCTGAGTAAGTTTTAGCAATTTTCACAAATATCATTCACCAGGGAATATTTTTCTTCTTCCATTGCTTTTATCGCCAAATAATATGTGATATTTATTACTTTATTTTAGAATTAAAAATACCTAAACTCCCATATAATCATTCTACAAATGAATTCAAGAATTAAAGAATTAGGATTTTTGTTTTGTTTGTGAAATTCAGAACCTGCATTTAAGTTGACGAAAATGGTTAATATAAATGTACCCACCTCTCCGAAAAATTCTTCAGCAAAGCAAACGATATGAGCTGCTCTGAATCAGAAGTCACTGATTCAATGGAATGTTATCGGGCAGTAGATCCGCTATTAAACACAGTCTGCTTCTATTAGTCTTAATACTGTTATCTTCTATCTGATATCGTTACTACCTCATCAGTAACTATAGCATTAGTTGTCAACAACTTATATTCATTTTGTTTCGATTTTCTACTTTGCAAGGGAGTAGTCTCTGATGGGTCATGTGCAACTAGGGACCAATACTATGATAGTAAACTCATATTCACACGAATATAATTACAAAGCATTCTCTCTTTAAAATACTCTCATCATTTGATATTTATAATTAAATTAAATTCTCAAATATTCTTTTATTTTGATTATTCAACAGAAATCGATGTCTGTGCTGATCAGCACTGCAAACTTAAAGATTCTTAGAATAATCAAGAAAAATGTATTCCCTTCAGTACTTTTACCTACACTGGAATCGAACAAAATGGCTACTGCTTGTCTTCAAATTAATCAGGTGTGGTTAGGTAATAAAAAATTACCAGATTTTTTCATCTCGATTTTGTGACTTTTAAACTTTTATTACCCCGCATTAACTTTAATCCAAAGGTGCATGAAAGGGCAAGTTTGTCTTGATCTTCCTACAAATTCTTGTTAGCTATTATCATCTGATATTGATGATAAGAGAATTATTAGACAAAATATAACAATGGCTTGTTTGCCTTATCTAGCTATGGATAATTCACAGGGAACAAGTGTGGAGACTTGTGCTAGCGGATATTGTTATTATTAGAATGTAGTAGGAGCTGTGGATAATAATAACTTGCCTATCCATTAATATTGTCTTGAATTGGGAGGGAAAATAAATATGCCAGAAAATGAGATAACTGGCATTAAAAGTTCAGGAGAATGTCTGATTGACGATGAATAAAGCGAAAGTATTAGAAACTTTAGGTGATTTTTCTTGTGTTTCTAAGATTTCTTTATTCTTAGATGTGGTAGAATGCGAATCAGGAAGATGTATTAAAACCTTAAGTGGCATGCTATCTCAGTAAGCTTTTCGTTTATTAACTAAGACTCATTTTTGTTTATTGTATTTTTTATTTTCAATAAATCAGGTGCGTTATCTTATCTGAAGTACTTGGCGATCCTACTTAGGCAAAAAATAAGTCTTAATTCTGTTAGTCGCTTTATATACGTAAAAGTGTTTTTTTAAGCGAAATCTGAACTTGATTTTGTTAATATTTAAAAAGTACTATTCATTAATTATTTTCTCTCTTGAAAAATTCTGTTTTTTTTATTAATAAAACTAGCAAACTCTATTGAATGCGCTGAAACCCACTATTGCCTTTATGAAGACATATGTGTGAATTTGAACGATCCACAATATCTTGATAGCACTAGTCCTCTGTTTAATGCTATTGTTGGCAAAAATTCAATTACCAAGGCTTGTATTGAATCATATGCTTAAGGAACTTCTTAATGCAAAGCAGGCTTTTGTATCTTGAAAGAAGCCTGCATTCCTTTGTCGGATGTGTATCCTGGAAAAGAGAAGATCACTTAAAATTGCATTGAAAAGGGCTATTTTACTCTTAATGGAATCCTAGAGTGCTTTTACAGGTAAAAAAATGAAGGAATAATAAGAATTTTAGGAACCACAAAAATATGCTTTTTCTGATGTGAAACACATAATGATCTTCTTTTTTTAAAGTTACTGTGCTACAATTATTGATGGATTGGATTAATGCATTGAATTGGAATATGATCCCACCAAAGAAGCTCTAGGTAATCAAAATCGCTTTGAATTACTAATTTATATCAATAATCAAATTATTTTGGTTCTTGTTCAAATCAAAAGGCTCAGATGAGAATTCACGCTGTCTCTCAGAAAACACACCAACAGCAGTAACTGATATGCATGCCTGTGAACATGCTCCAAAAGATTAATTTTACATTTTGAAAAAATTGCTTTGTTTTTCAGGTTAAATGCTTTCGAGGATAATCTTGCCTTTTGCTATCAAATAACACATGCTAATTCGTTAATCCATATTCCACATATAAATGTTCCTCATTAGAAGACCTCTGTTTGACGAATTTTGATAACTGTGAAAAGTGCAATTTCAATCAATGTTTGATGAAGATAGATGCCACCACCAAATACTGCTAGGACATTGGAGTTAGATGCTAAGATGCACTAAGTAAAAACTTATCAGAATGTTTTTTTTCAAAACAATTTTTATTAATCTTTATCATCTTTTTTGTTATTGAAATATCTACTTTTTCCAAGGTTATTGTGATGAAATTTCTTCAGGTAATTGTTCAGTGTGCCCAGAGAATTATTGTTTAAAATAAGCTTAAGGGATATGTGTTTCACTTTTAGAGATCGAAGTTAAATCTACTGATTGTGTTACTATTCCAAGAGCTGATAGAGAGTGCAAGTATTAAAATTTAGATTTAGTGATATTAAATAAGCTATATTGCGCGAATAACTACAATAAATGTGATGTCCTCATTGAAAATAGCACCGAGTTCAATTGCTTGAGATGCCCTTCAATGTATTTCAACCCTGGCGATGACAGATGCTACTCCCCATCTCTCATGCAAAATAGGAAAAATACTCTAGAAGCATATTTGGATGTAATCTTTTCGATGAAAATCGAATATGTTCCAGAGGATAATTGCACAGGGCCTTCTTGTGCAACTCTGAAGAAGTCCAAATGTCCGATTGGGTAAAATATTTTCAGATGTTTTCACTCTCTCTTTTTTGGGATTATTTCAATAATTTGTGTGTGTGCTTGCGTGTTTAGATGCTACTCATGCAATGATGCAGACTAATGCATAAAGTGTATTGAGAATTACTTCCTCTTCGCAAAGAACAATGTTTCGCAATGCATTCCGTGCAATTCAGCTAAAATAAATGATTCAACAGCTAATTACCCAGGGATATTACCTTCATCAGTGTAAAGCCTTTCCTACCAGTGTCTCCAATGCAACTTAGAGGAGAATATTTGGGGAAATAGTGCATTAACTAGCAAATCATGTGATACAGTTATTATCAGATTTTCCAGCAATTCAAGCTACACGATTATCCCAAATATCATAAGAAATGTATATCCAGCAACTTAAATCTCCTAAGTGATATATAATTCTAGTTGCTTAGATGCAAATAAATGCTCTTAATTCTCTCTGTCAAGTTCTTCAGGGTCATGTAAGTTGATTTTAGCATATATTTAGAATAAAAAGATAATTACAACTATTTTTGGGTTTTTTTTGTTCTCCCCTCCTAGGCAGCATTGCATCTTGCAATGCTTGTTCCCTTTCAGTTGATTCAACGACTGGATCATAGATTTAAGTATGCGTTCTTTGCTTAAACGGCTATTATATTGCAAAGAATAATCTTTGTCTTCCTTGTGGATTGTATTGCTCTGCCTGTGAATTAGGAATGCTGGATGAAAGCGGAGGCATCGTGTTCTATAAGGAATTGAGTGAATCAGACTAGAAAGCGTTATCTCCATCTCTCTTTTTTAGTTTTTGCGTTCAATGTGTAGGGACTTCTTATATCCGCTCCTCGACGCTAGACTCTTGTGTAGCCTGTGGGTCTAATTGCGAGACATGTGAATATGGTAGATAATTAGCATTTTCTAACAATTTTTTCAAAAAAGGAATTTCATGATTTTGTTTCTTTTATTTTTTCCTTCTTCCAGCATCTCCATCAAGTAGGCTGAACGTAGGCTTAAGTGGGTATGTCAAGATGTTGTAAGCTGACCTCTCTAGCCACAATTTCATAGTTAAATGTACTTCCTGTCTTTCGGGATACATCCTGAATATAGATGGTAAGTTGATTGAAATTGAATTGTTTCTCTGTGGGGAGAATTATTAAAAAAAGTATTTTATTTCATTTAGGCTAATCATGTACATCTACTAACCTCTCTGGATGTCAATTCCATACAATCTAAAATACCTTGAGTACCAACTTGGAAATAATCTCACCGTGGTCCTTCAACTCTCTCAGCCCATCGATAATCATATGTTACTAATGCTCATCTGGTTAAATCCTGTCAACTTCAATGACAACTTGCAGTTAGAAATGCCTTAATCCAAGTACTGATTGTGATTCTTGCTTTAAGACATCAAAGAAATGCCTCATTTGCTTATTTACAGCTTTAAATGTGATGACAAATAATTGTGAGCCAAATTATCTATGCAGTAAATAACTCAACGGATGCAGGTAATGTAGGCTAGAGAAAAATATACCTGATCAAGTGAATAATAACTAATAATTGCCTGTATTCACCTGTAGAACTTGTTATGCCTAAAAACAAATGGCAACATTATTGGGGTGTGTGGATTGCCCAGAAGGTTGCAGTCGATGCTATGAAATGGCCAAAACAGCATCCCGAGGTGAGTTCAATCTCACAGCTGATATCTACATCAACGCACAGCCATTCTCAATAAGCTAGAGACTCAATTATCAAGAGTTGTTATCAGCCAGATCATGTTGTACTTCTTGCAGTACGGGATATATTCTTGACCCTTCAACGCTGCTATGCATTAAGAACAGTTGTGGAGAAACATGTGCAGAGTGCACTTTTAAAAACTCGCGATACGTCTGCTTGTCTTGCAATATGAGTGTGCTAGCAGCGTAGGTTGAGAATATCGAATACTACATCGCTTAATTTTACTTTGGGATGAATGCTTTCGATAAGACAACCAAGAGAATTAACTTCGACAATGCCCAATAGACATGCCATCATTGCCCTTATTTGTAAGAAAAAATAAATTATTTCGTTAATAGTTTATCTCCTTTTATTATGTTCAAAATAATGCCAAACAAACAAAAATTGTACACAAAACAGATGTGATACATGCTCAAACACAGCTTTATCATCTAGCGGAGATAGCCTCGATTTATATTCAAGCAAATGCTTTTCCTGCAAATCGAAGAGCTCACTGAGCACAGCTATGAATTCTATTCTCTCCGATAAATTTTCTCAGTATGAAGTGCGATTCGATAAAACGAGGCAGACATGTTCTTTATGCAAAACTACTGATCAAAGCTGCTACTATCGAAAAAATACAACACTTTACATATCCTGCTCGGATTATCAATCAAGCAATTAAGATGGCTCTCTAGCGTATCCATATGATTTCGGGACAATGGGGGAACTCTCGGATATTGACGATTATGTGCTTGGTGAAACCAACTAGAATCAAGCAGTTGTCGAGCTGAACGAGCTGTAACTCAGAGAAATATAACTGAACCTAGTTTTCTCTTCAGTTTCAACGAAATGCGAAATTAAGAATAAGTTTAATCTCAAAACAACTCTCCTTAAGAAAATTAAATCCCTTGAAACTCTTCAGCTCAACCTTTATCATGAATTACACGATTAGACTCTTTCACCTGCTTTCATGCTCTACCAGAATCAGCCTATGCTCATTGAAGGGTTCACAAATGTTACCATCGCTAATATGCAGGTTTAAATCGTTTCACCATACTTTGATCCGTTCAAATATGGCTTCTAAATCACTTGCAACACTCTCAAGCAAGTCGAGATAAGCAATGTTTTCTTTGATAGGCCTGATTCAGATTCCAATCAGAATGTCTTCAAAATGGTACTCACTAATCTACTTGATCTGCTAGTTTTCAAGAGAGTGAGGTTCTCTTTTCACATCTTTTCTTTGCAAGAAGCAATTTAGATCACATCCGTTTCTGCAAGCCCTTAGCTTGTTATCCGCTTAGAAGATGTGATATTTCTCAAAGTAAACACGCACACACACACATAGAGAGAGAGAAAGAGAGAGAGAACCTTTTAAAAAAAGACACATTGTGTTTTCTATTTCATGATAATTCCTCCATTTTTTAAGAAAGCAGTTTAACTCTTTACCTAACTTTGATTGTTGCATAGATGCAATTTCGAGATGCTTCTTTCCTGGATTTCAAATGGAATAACACTGCATTGATAATCGAAGGACTCCTTCTCGATTCTTGTAGCTTAACTGACAAGAGCGTTGCATTTGATTTTTCGTTTCTGACTAGCTCTTAAACTGCTTCGGTTTCTCTAAAAAGCTTAAATATTACAAATTCAATAATTTCAAGCTATGCCTAAATTCTCACTGGAAGTACCTTTTCTTCCTTCGTAATCTAAGATTTAACGTTGCTTTTAAATACGTTCGGAGATAAATCTCAGCAGTAACTTGAATACTAAGTCCCTGCTTTTGGGATGAATTAACTCCTAGCAGTTTCAATCAATGTAACTTCTAATAGTTTCTTTGATTACCTCGTCTTCTAACTTAACGAAAATGAGCTTGGAGATGAAGCAGTGATAGTGAAGATAATAAACTGCTAGTTTGCTTTGAATTACTTGGGATATGGAGAGACCTTTCTGCTTACAGATATTATGAGCTAGACATATACTCTAATTATCAGAGATATCAATATTTATGATAATTACAGTGATCTTGTAGATTTTACCTTTGGAGTAGATCAGATAACTTTGAATGCGTTTTATCTCTTTAATGTTGATGGGATCACTCAATTAGAAGTTCGATTAGTGTAAATTAAAGATGCCATGCAGCTATCATTCATGAAAGGGAATAAAATAGGCATTGCAAGCATCTAGGATCTATCATAGACATCATCGGTATCAGCGAAATCGATGACATATGCGAAGTGCTTGGAAATCACAGAGATTTCGTAGTCCATAAGAGTTCAAAATTTAACTATCTCTAAATTGAACTCGATTGTCTCATTAGTAGTGTTTACAATCATTGAGACGACAGCAATAGCATCGCCTAATCCTTCTGTGGCCTTTCGCTTTGAAGACATTTCGTTTTCAGATATTGTCCTGCAAGTTAACTCAAATATTGTTGATACCACTCCGCTGAAAATAGTCTCCTAATTACCCAATATTGTTTTCATAAGCAACTTCAAGACCGCGAATGTTCAACTCCTGTATCTTAAATTCTCCAATGTACACATTATTATGGCTAGAAAGCCTTTTTTAAGCATAAATAATTATTTTGTTGTTTTCTCTTTTGTGACTTTCCAAGAACATAATTGCTTCCGTGGCATCGTGTGGATATCTATCAGCTAGAAGAGGAACGATTATCTTAGAAGAATCTCAATTTTCTAATGTATATTCCCTGTAAAAGACAAACTGCTTGTCAATTCAAGCTGCGGCAACATACATTTCCCATTCTAGTTTTTAAAATGTTCCCAAAAGCAACCAAACCCTGACTGTCTAAGGTGGCTTCATTAATATCGAAACCGAAATGTTATCTATTCAATCTTCTAGTTTCACAGGAGGTAGGGCTTTATTTGGTGGTGCTATCTTCTGGATTTCGTAAGAGCAAGCGAAATTAATCATCGAAAAGAGTTATTTCAATGATAATGCTAGTGAGAGCAACGATGATAATCTCACCACCGGTGGTGCGATTTTCATTGAAACTCAAATCAGTAAATCTTTAGTGATCTAAATATCCACTAGCACTTTCTGTGGGAATTACGCCAACCATAAAGGAGGTGCAATATTCATTGAAAAAGTGATAAAGAAACTATTCATTGGTAGTTTTTATTAGTGCTAGTTCTAAAATAACCTGAGTGAGCAAGGCGCAGTAATATATTCTGCTCAACTGTACTTAGATGGATCGATGATTTCCTTGACGGAATGTGCCATCGCTGTTGATTATAATGACATCTAAGTTATTTCTAGGGTGAATAGCGTGAGAATCATGAGCACTTTGACTTTAGTTGGTTTCAAGAAAGTCCATTTAGTTTAAAGTAGGTTTGATTCTGAAGCGAATCTACTTGATCCTTTCAATCCACTATTTGGGGTAGTACGCTTAATCATTGTATAGAGTTCGTTATTATTGTATATTGAAGATAGTGAAATCTCAAGAATCTTCTTCTCTCAATCATTGCTGGATGTTCAAGAAATCGTGAAAGTTGACATAATAACCACATAATTTACTAACAATCGATACATAAAGACAAATTCTTCCGATACAATTTCAACATCAACTGACAATGATGAAACTAAGATGATCACGATTATAGCCCAAGATATTAATCTAAGCGGCAATGCAATTTAATCGAATAATTGCTAGAAATGCAACAAGGGTTTAGTTGTCATTGATTATTTTTATTTCAATGCCGAGAATATGGTATTCATTGGAAATGTAGTCAATAATCAAGGCAGTCTCCTTCTCAAACAAAATTTAACTGCCATTCAGTCTCTTAATAGTCGATTTTTAGCTTTGAATACGCCTTCTGCAACGATCGTGCACAGTTAGTTTATTGATAACACTTCGAAAGATTCAGCAGGTGCTCTTTTTGTGGATAACTCAAATGTAGTTATTTCGAATTCTGTTTTCAGGAATAACACAGCTCAAGAAGGAAATGGAGGAGCTATTTACTATGCTATTATCAATTATGGATCGTATTTGACAGCTTAACTTTCGCTACAAGATTCATCATTCTTTGATAATGTTGCTTAACGAGGTGGGGCTATCTTTTCATCTTCTGGTTATGCAATTAAGAGAATAAACTAAAATAATGTATTCTCGAAGAACATAGCTAGGTATTTCTCTTCAAATGTGTGTACTTCACCTTCTTAGCTTGTCTTAATTACAGACGACGGCACTCATCTTGAGACCCCTATGATATCTTCTCATTTCAGTGGCAGAATCAGTGTAAAATAAACTTTTTTTCTACAAAAAAATATTTTCTCACTGAAACTCCAATTCAGAGGTCTTTTAGATCTATTAATACTCACCTTATCATGCCCTTTTGGATTGATCATTCACTCTCTAATGCTTTTTATATTTTTATTTCTTTAGAATTCATATTCTGTGCTGTTTCTCACGAGTGAAAACGAATTCTTCAAGGATTTCGCAGAAGAAAAAACGCTTACCTTTTCTTTAAACGATACAAATAATTTTAGTCTTAACCCAACAAACTTGCAGATATAAAGCGGCAATTTCTCTCTAAACTCATTGAAGCTCTTAGGAAAATTTGGAAAAGCAGTAAAATTAATTGTCTCAAGTAATGCAATCGTAAACCCTATTTATGATTCTAATGGCGAAGTTGCATACTATGATTCATCTTCGTACAAATTAGAAATAGTTGTTTAATTTGCGAAGAATTGTCTGTCAGGTTATGAACAATACACTGTTAACTCCTTCTACTATTGTGCTTCTTGCAGTAAAGATTACTTTAACCTGGTTTCGGGAGAAAAATGTAAAAAATGTCCATAGCATGCTGTCTGCACGGGATCAAGAATCTACATCGACGAAGGATACTGGAGAAGCAGTCAGAATTCAACAACAATCTACCCTTGCTCTTCGGCTGTTCCAAGTTGTGTTGGAGACATCGAAAGAAAAAACTCCTCTTTCCCAATTTCAATACTTTACTGTAAAGAAGGTAACCTAAATTAAGAACCTTATTACAACAACTTGATTGAAATATTATTTATTGTTATTAATTTACTTGCTAAACAGGATATGCTGGACCTCTTTGCTAAACCTGTGATTTTACAGGTGTTTTCTGGGGGAAACTCTACGCCAAAGACATTTCAAATGAGTGTTCACTGTAAAGAATAAAAAAGCCCTCCTTTATAATATCCCAGTTTTCTAATCTTGTTTTTATCTCAAAAGTTGCGATGACTTCAATTAGATGTGGCTATTTTTCGTTCTACTAGCTCTCCAAACTATTCTCCTTTGTCTAGCCAATTTATTCTTCTTAACAACGATCAACACAAAGCTAACTTTGAAAGTAGCCAAACTTTTAGCACCATCAAAACACTTTGCTGCTCTGTCTCCTGAGAAACTATCTCTAGTGAAAACCACAATCATGTACTTCTAAATACTGCAAGTGTTATGCTCAATTTATGGACCGAGTTTATCTAAAATGGCAGGCATATTTCTTATCGTTGACCCCAATAAATACGCATTAGATTCATTGCAGTGTCTTCTCAACCCGGTTTATTAGCTATTCCCCAATTATTTTATCTAAATTAGAGTCTTGCTAGAACAAATCTTATTCTTAATACTATTGTTTCTCTTCATAATCGCTTTCATGATAATAGTTAAACCTTTGTTTAATCTTCATAATCTTAAGTATCCTGATTTTGGAGCTAGTGTTAATATCCTGTTCCTCTTCTACTAGCCAGCATTAATCAATTTAATAACTGGCTCTGTAAATTACATTCATTCCTTTTCTTCTTTTTATTGTTTTTTTAATTAACTATGTTAGGCTTTCTGCGATGATAATTATGGAGTTTCCTTTGTAAGAACATACTAAACTCAAACGTGTGATTCTAGCCATGTTAACGCTTCCCTTGTGGTTTTGCTCCCATCTTTCGCTTTTTGGCTAGTCGTTGCTTTTGTCATTCAATTCATCTTAGTCAGGATTTGTGTGAAACACCCAAACACAGTCAAAGCAGAAAAAATAATGGGTATCTTTTACGTCGATTACAAAGACTAATACTACTACTGGGAGTTTGTCAATAAGACTCTGATATATATTATCATCGGAATCAATAATTATTATCTTTCAACATAAAGTGAGCTCAAAACTGCCTTCATATGCGTCTTGCTTCTTGCCTACACCATCAACATGAACCGTGGTATCCAATATTTTAGTTTCTCTATGATATTTTCAAAGAATAGATTTTTGTTTGTTTTAAGTCATTGATTCTCTTCCATTTTTTGATAATTTTCTTGTAATCTTTGACATGCAAAAGTTCGACCTTACAAGCAAGAAAATGCAAACAGAATCGCTACTGTAGTGTACTTAATAACTGCAATTTCATTTGGTCTTTGCACGTACATTACCTAAGATTACGTTTAAAGTGAATCAACGAGAATTTCTGCTAAATATATGCTGCTGATTCTAACTATTTTTGGAGGAATTTACTTGTGTTCTTGCTATTTCTGGGCATTCCTCATTTTTCTTCAATAAGAGATGACAAAACAACTCTCCAACTATGTTTATCATCACCATCCCAGTCTAATGAAGATTCTACACTTGAAAATCTAAGCATAGCCAAATTTAGCTAAAATGGATTACTATTGGCATCAAATTCGAATATTTGTGAGGAATAAATCTCTGCTGACACAAAAAAATAAAGAGTCTGATTTGCAATTAAAAAGACTCATGAGTAAACAACTCTTAAAGAACAACTCACATCTCTCGGTTTTCTTAAACTTAGAAGCAAGTAGTGAACAGGATATAACTTTTTTCAAAGATATTCTAACGGTACGATAAGATTCTCATCTCCAAAAAGTGTCTCTTGACAGACAGAGATTTCCCACATTTACTCACTAATCATGAGATAGTCAATTCTTAAGAGGGCATTTAAAAAAATTAAAGAAAATAACTACATTAAAGGAGATTGAAGAAAAACTTCAAAGGAGGAAGACATGAAAATATTAAATAAAAATATTTCTTCTTTTTTAGCTCATAGCTTTAAGGAGAATTTAATCAATAATAAACATAAACAGTTTTTATTTTTCGAGTTGGCTATTATTTTTAACAAACTAATTCAAGGTTAAATTACCTATTTTGTTGTTGTTGTAGGAACTATTAAGTAAATCATATCCTCTTTTTCAGTAATCTCATTATTAGTTCTATTAATGTTGGTTTTGTAGATGTATGGAAATGTTCTTGTTGAGAATAAAAAAATAGTTACAATAGAAACTATAATTATGTAACAATTTGAAGAAAATGGAAATTATTTCAAATTAGTATTTTTTGAGGTGTTTAAAGTATAGAAGAAATTCTGAATAGTGTTTTTTTAGTTCATGATCTTTTTATTTTTGTTGAAGTTGGATTATGTAGGTTTTGGGATATTTTTTTAGCTTGTAAATTATTTTTTATTTAATTGAATATTTTTTCATTATTATTATTATGTGATTTCTCCATTCAACTTCAAGCAGGCTTTTAAGAATCTTTTAAAATCGATTCGAGTTGTCTCATATTTTTTACCAAAATTAAAATGATTATTAGGTTAATTTAAAGATCCGTTTAGATATTTTGACATAAAGAGAAAGACTTTTTACAATTATGTCATTAAATTGTTTCTAGAAAGTATGTTGTAAAATTCATTTAATTGGTTAATACCCTAAGTCTTACTATTATTATTTTTAATTGCTGAAACATTTAATTTGGTATATAAAGTTCGGGAAAAGCTTGAAGATTTGAATTTAAACATTAATTTCAACAATAATTTTCCTCTGCTCTAACTTTCTTTTTCTACAATGATCTAATATTTTCTCTCTCACCACCAACATTCAAATTCAAACACCGAATGACAGTTCACTAATTAAATATAAGAAAAGAGAAATAAATTAAAGAGAAGAATAAAGCACAGCAATACAGAACAATTATCTTGGATAAAAGTGCAATATCAGCAATGCTACAGAAAGAATATTCTAGCCTAAGAGCCAATGGTGTCATAGTGGCAACGAAATATTTGGCAGAAAGAAGATATAAAGTAGAGTACATGCTTGAATGCGGCTCCTTCGATGCAGTTCTGCTTACAAAACATATCTAAAGCCAAAAAAAAGTAGCTATCAAGTTGTTGCACATTGAAAACGATAAGTAGCTCCTTGGTTTCACTTAAGAACTCGCAATCATGAAAAAACTCGAATCTCCTTACACTGTCCATCTGCTTGGCATGCTAACTGACTTAGAGGACAGCTATTTCTTTTTGGTCATGTAGCTTGAAGAAAATGGAAATCTAGAAGCCTTCATTTCAGATAATCCCAACATCAGCGACTCTCAGATTATCACTATGCTTATCGAAGTTCTTGGAGGGTTAAAAAATCTCAAGGTGAATAAAATTATTCATGGCAATCTTAAGCAAGAGAATATCCTTCTCTCCTGTAGCAACTCCCCCAAATTAGCAGATTTTGGACTCTCTACTCAATTACAAGGAAGCAGTGTTTAATAGACTCTTAGAGGAGGCAACTTGTGCTATGAAGCACCTGAGCAACTCATAGAAAAAAAATCCTAAATTGAATCAGATTGGTTCACAGCTGGTTTAATTCTTTTAAGACTATGCGGCAATCATTCAATCCCCTAGATGCTTCAAATAAAATAAAAAGGGAACTTTTCAGATATCACTTAACTCAGGCATTAAAATATTGTGAAGATTGCATTTAAAATGTTAGCAACTTCCCCAAAAAATCGAACTTCACCTGAAGAGGTTACCATTGAACTACAAAAAATACACCAATCTCTCACTCCTCCTCCTCCTCCACAATCAGAGTAACTAAGTTGTTTGTTTTTTTTTCTTTATTTGCTTACAAAAGAGGAGTGGATTTGTCTTTTTTCCCATTAATTTATGCTATGCATTATCATCCCGAAGTAAACAAATAATAATTTTTATGAACACTCACATTTATTAATAGAGATTTTTACAAAAAAAACTTTCTTTAGAGAATCGACATCTCAATAACAATAATGATAGAAAACATTTTCACAATAACAAATGAGAAAGAGAAAGTAACTCTCAAACATCGAGGATCTTTAATTTAATGGGAAGTTATCTCTTTGTTGGAATTATTAAAGTTACTCCTTTTGAGGAGGAGATTAATTCTCAAAAAGATTTGTTTTTTCAGTCTCAAGTTCACTTACTTTTAAAATCACAATTTAATTCCAGTCTCATTTCATATGCACATTTAATAATAGAATAAAAAGGATTCAATATGATGATGGATATTATGAAGGAGAGACCAAGAATAACATAAAAAATGGATAAGGTATGTAGAGAATAATTTATTTTTAATGAGTTTAGGATTTTATATTTTGCTTTAATAGGTAAGTACTTCTACAATAATGGGAACAGATATGAAGGAGAGTGGATAGTTGACAAGTAGCATGGTTAAGGTAAGAAAAGTGATTTATTGAATACTTTATTGATTCTAACATTGCTCAATACTTCAATAGGCGAGTTCTTCCACAATGATGGGAATAGATATGAAGGAGAGTGTAAAAATAACAAAGCTCATGGTCAAGGTAAGAAAAGTGATTTATTGAATGATTTATTGGTTCTAACATTGTTTGATACTTTAATAGGCAATCTTTTCTTCAATAATGGGAACAGATATGAAGGAGAGTGGAAAGTTAACAAGCAGCATGGTTAAGGTAAGAAAAGTGATTTATTGAATGATTTATTGGTTCTAATATTGTTTAATATTTTAATAGGTAAGTTCTTCTGCAATAATGGGAACAGATATGAAGGAGAGTGGAAAGCTGGCAAGAAGCATGGTTAAGGTAAGAAAAGTGATTTATTGAATGTTTTATTGATTCTAATATTGTTCAATATTTTAATAGGCAAGTGCTTCTTCAATAGTGGGAACAGATATGAAGGAGAGTGGAAAGATAGCAATATAAATGGTTAAGGTATTAAAAGTGATTTATTGAATGCTTTATTGGTTTTAATATTGTTCAATATTTTAATAGGCAAGTGCTTCTTCAATAATGGGAACAGATATGAAGGAGAGTGGAAAGTTGGCAAGAAGCATGGTTAAGGTAAGAAAAGTGATTTATTGAATGTTTTATTGATTCTAACATTGTTCAATGCTTTAATAGGTGAATTCTTCTGCAATGATGGGGACAGATATGAAGGAGAGTGGAAAGATGGCAAGAAGCATGGCCAAGGTAATAAAAGTGATTTATTGAATGCTTTATTGATTCTAACATTGCTCAATTCTTCAATAGGCAAGTGCTTCTTCAAAAATGGGAACAGATATGAAGGAGAGTGGAAAGTTGACAAGAAGCATGGTTAAGGTAAGAAAAGTGATTTATTGAATGTTTTATTGATTCTAATTGTGTTCAATATTTTAATAGGTTAGCTCTTCTTCAAAGATGGAAGCAGATATGAAGGAGAGTGGAAAGATGACAAAGCGCATGGTTAAGGTATTAAAAGTGATTTATTGAATTTTTTATTGATTCTAACATTGTTCAATACTTTAATAGGTAAGTTCTTCTGCAATGATGGGAACAGACATGAAGGAGAGTGGAAAGATGGCAATATGCATGGTCAAGGCAAGAAAAGTGATTTATTGAATGCTTTATTGATTCTAACATTGTTCAATATTTTAATAGGCAAGTCTTTCCACAATGATGGGAACAGATATGAAGGAGAGTGGAAAGTTGGCAAGAAGCATGGTTAAGGTAAGAAAAGTGATTTATTGAATGTTTTATTGATTCTAGCATTGTTCAATGCATTAATAGGTGAATTCTTCTTCAATGATGGAGGCAAATATGAAGGAGAGTGGAAAGATGGCAATATGCATGATCAAGGCAAGAAAAGTGATTTATTGAATGCTTTATTGATTCTAACATTGTTCAATATTTTAATAGGGAAGTCTTTCCACAATGATGGGAACAGGTATGAAGGAGAGTGGAAAGCTGGCAAGAAGCATGGTTAAGGTAAGAAAAGTGATTTATTGAATGTTTTATTGATTCTAATATTGTTGAATGTTTTAATAGGCGAGTTCTTCTTCAATAGTGGGAACAGATATGAAGGAGAGTGGAAAGATGACAAATCGCATGGTTAAGGTATTAAAAGTGATTTATTGAATGCTTTATTGGTTCTAACATTGTTCAATACTTTAATAGGTAAGTTCTTCTGCAATGATGGGAACAGATATGAAGGAGAGTGGAAAGCAGGCTGGATCAATGAAAATGGAAAGAAATTCGACACAAAAGGAAAATTAATTGAAGAAGGAATATTTGGAGGCCGACTTATTATTAAAAACATCTGAATAACAATAGCTATTTCTTCTTATTATTTTTAGGAATAATGTTTGTTGGAAAGTATATAGTTTTTCCTTATTTGTTGAATCAACGAATCAAAAACAAAATAGAGCAAAAACATTTATTTTTCTATTCTTTTCAGCAAACGGATATTTGTTACTCTAATTATTCATCCTTTCTATTATTTCTTCTATTTTCATGACAAAGAACTTTATCATTCTCAGATTTACATTTACTTCCCAAACCTCTAAACCTTTTCCTTGATTTGTTCATCTTTTCAACTCTACTTGATATTTTCAATTTAAAATATCCTATTCTAAGAAGATAATAGAAATAAAATTAAAAAAATATTGCATTTTAAAGTCTACTGACTCTTTCAGGGTAAGTGAAGAGTGTTCAACACTAACAAAAATCAAAATCATTCAGGAGACTCTTTTTATTTTTCTCATTTTCATTCCAGAAGGCTAGACAAACTCTTTATTTTCTTTTTTTCAGTGAAATCTAATCTTCCAGCTAGTGCAGTCCTTTGAGATAAGTATTAATTATTTTTGAAAGTTCTTTACATTCTTTCTTCAGGATTATCATTGCTATCCCCTTTAATCTTATCAGAAAAAACAGATAATACTGAACAAGTAATATTTTGTGGAGAATTTTTCAGCTTCATCGAGCAACTACTTATTTATGAATATGCCAAACTACTTG
>Ga0302271_10001058_pt1 | contig 26999 bp, 16 predicted proteins | sample III_Bog_N1_1_FD_198767 | JGI IMG/M metagenome (GOLD analysis project Ga0302271, IMG submission 198767) | Peat permafrost microbial communities from Stordalen Mire near Abisko, Sweden - III_Bog_N1_1 | ecosystem: Environmental > Terrestrial > Soil > Wetlands > Peat | place: Sweden: Abisko... | reverse complement strand
GAAAAACAATTCGAAGAATATCTCCTCAAGGTTATCCAGTTATCCATCGAATTATTCCTCGTTCCCATGAAGAAAGTTATCACACTCTTTTATTTATATCTACACATACAACTCAATCAAGATATTAGAAACAACATAAAAATTTAAGGAATTCGATCACTTAACTACTTTTGAATTCTACTTTAAGAACCCAAATACAATAAAAAAGTAGAAATATTTAAATTTCTCCTAAAATATTCGAGATTTTTTGGTCTATTGTTAAGCCCGCAATTTTGTGGTAAAAATACATGAATTCAAAGGGAAAGTTTAATCAAAAAAATGTTTCTCAATAAAAACACATTTTCTAAGATAAACAATAAGAAAATACCCTATCACAAAAATTCATATCCAAACCATGATATTGCTTAGTAAAGACAATTCAAGGACATTTTCAAGAGGCGAGAACTGAGTCCAAGCAAGACAATTACTTTATTAGTTTTAGAAGAAACTAAACCTAGTTTTTCTCAGATTACATTAGCTCATTTATTCTCTGAGTCTTAATTAACAAAAAAAGTTTTAAAAAATATTTAAATCCATCAATGCTTCTATTAATTCGAAGTGGAATAGATATTTTAAGGCACGAATGATTTTTAATTAAAATTATTGATTTTCAAGCCAAGATTCATTAAAACTCTCAGTAACCATAAATCAAAGAGAGAGAGAGAGGGAGAGAGATACAATATAAAAAAATAATTAAACATATTCACAATAAAATGTTGGTTTTTGGTTTATTTTAGATTTTTTTAAAATAGTTCTTAGATTTACAAAGCACCAGATAAACTTATGGCTGTTATTTTCTCAAATAAATTATCTTATGATTGTCATTTCAAAGTGATATTGTCTACCCTTACATGTGTTATTATTAAATGATGGTTTTACACGCAAGTTGAAAAAGAAAAAAATAATTATGTTAGGAATTTTTATTTATTTCTTTCACATCTGTCAAGTCACTTTTTCTTCTCAAATGACCTCGTTTTAAGACTACGGAAAGTTCATGATAAAGACAATTAAACTCTCGTGGCTGTGATATTTCTAATCAAGCAAAGTAGTACCAAAAATCAAACAAATTACACCTGAAAAAACAGGGGGGAGAATTAAATGAAAGTGAAAAATAACTATTCAAGCCCTCATTTGCGTCTTAGAAAATGTCTTTTTAGGTTCTACACGAATGAATTATACTCTGCAGTGCGAACCTTATCGAGAGGTACATTCTACAGCTACTTTCTCGTAGCTTGCAAAAGTATTTTCATGAGCGCAGTTATCCTAGCAGAGGATGATTTCTCTGCAGTCATCGACATCGAGAAATATTTTTCTTTTCTGCGAACGAATTGGGAAGAGAATATAACAGAGAATGCAAGTGATACAGGGCTATCAATTATCCTTGGTATTAACTGTAGTATCTTCTTGATCTTAGCACTGCTACTTACTTTATGGATTTTGTCTTCCTATCTCGAAATCTCCAACAACAATACTATCTCTTTTTCATCTCTCAAGTCATCCTTAAAAATCCTCTAAAGATAAACTCGATAATCGCTGTCATTCTTTATGAGCATGTACACTTACATAATATAAATACCCTCTCTTTGGATATCCATTAGAAAAATAGAAAGTCCACAATCTGTGCTTAATTTGCTACTCACACTCTTTTTAGGTAAGTAATAACAGCAGTAAACACTTTTTTCGTTCTCTTTTTAATTCCCAGATAAATAATCTTCTTGGATTTTTTGATTCAAACAATTATCTAATTTACTCACTTTTATCACACACATAATTCGATTTAATCACATTGTAAGATTGTTTTAATTAATAAGTTTTTCATGCTAGTGAATATGGCATATTGGATACAATATAAAATGTCTTTTGAGCTAATTATTTTTTTAATTCAGGAATAGTCTGTGCTGATGTGGATTACAGTTATTTAATCAATGCTTCGGATTAGCTCGCCTAACCATTTAGTTTAGTCTCATATTCGACAGTATTTTGGGAGCTGTTGCTGTTCATTATCTGGAAAGAAATTTCAAAAAGTAGTTTGAAAATCCTTTTGGTGTATTACGTTGCTGAGTTAGCAAGAAGTATCTATCATCCTGTGTATTCAGCTAATTTGTAATAAATGAGAGTTTTCTAAGGGTTGTACTTCTTTTTAGTTGTGCTCATTGCGGAAATCTTGGAGATATTTGAGAAAACAACTTTAAATACAACTTCGATTGTGATAATCGTTGGATTGCCTATTTCCTGGAAAATATCTTGTTCGTACATTAAAGCAAGAGAAGCAAAATTGGAGAGTGAGTTGATGAGGGTCTTGAAGGAGAAGAAGCGAGTGGACTTTTTAGAAATGAATTATTTCATGCGAATATAGTTATTTCATGAAGAAGGATCACTTGATTAAACCCAGAGATTTGCAGCGATTAAATAAATGAAATAAATTAGTATCTTATTGGCTGGATAGGAGGATCAATAAGGTTAAAGTAGTATTTAAAAGAATAATTATCAAGTTAAAACACAGAATTACAATTTTTAAGATTTGGGAATCAACAGAGGAGCTGATTATTTTAAGGACATAATTAATGATATTTCGAATGGAGGATCTAAAAATTTAGAAAATTTAGCAGAATAAGCTACGTAGCCTGCTTAGATTGAAGAAAGCAGTTAAACAATAGGAAAATAACTTAATGTCGTTCTAAGCGATTTGTTTAACAGAGAACTGCAACAAAGAAAATTAAGCAAATTAAAAGGGAAAGAGCTTGCAATTTACTTTGCTTTTTTAGTTGAAAAAGCACAAGCTATGAAGCTATATTGGGTATACAAAAAAATGGCTTCATAAGACTCCAAAACAAACTTAAAATCAAGATAGATCCTTGAGTCAATAGAAAAATAAGCTTTTTTACATAAAAAACGGTAAATAGAAGAATCAGACAGAGTTGGTAATCCGTTCAGCCCTATCTACGTTGAAGTGTTACAATTTGAGAAATTAATTAATGAATCCTATAGTCTAACTGTGGAATCTTCGAGATTAAAGATCTCAATTCTTACGGACATGAAATCCCATATGATTGATCTCTAACTTCTCATGGAAAAAATCGAATAATACCAGAAATTTACCAAGATTCTTTGTGCAAATTTGAATTCATTGGTTAAGATTAACAGCAAGAACTATTTATTACAAGAATTGCGATCAGTGTACATGGAAACAATAGCGTTTAATGATAAGGAAATAGCAAAAGGTGGAGATGGGATTTTAGGAGCTAGACAATATGAAAAGATGTCAAGATAAGAAATCGATTATCTCAAAATGCAAGAGAGTCGTTTTAATGAAAATTCATGTGTGGTAGCAGCTCAATTAGAGGAAAAAGGTGGGCTGCTTGTGAGTAGCATTTCGAATAGTTTTAGTGAAGTTTTTCAAACCTAAAAACGAGAGGACATAATTGGTAAGCGAATTGAAGCGATTATTCCATCGTTTTTGCAGGTTTTACATCCGATCTATGTTACAAAATATCTACAAACACATTAAAGATTGCATTCTCAGGAAAAACATTTATTTGCTTAGCTTGATTCGATTTATATTTCGCCGATTTCCATCGACATGAGGATTAATCCATTCTAAAGTTTTTCTAGAAATCACAGTAGTAATAATACTAATACGTTGGATTCGAATAAAGATTGCTCCAACAACTCATCATAGCACTTACAAACAGGATTCGGTCTTTGTGCTAAAATGACACTTCTCTACCCTTTGAAGTAGTACATTCTCTTCGACTAAAACAACGGGAAAATTTTTGGGATCACTCCTAGAATAGCTGGATAACTCTTTTTTAAACCACTGAACCTCTCCAATATGTCTATATTTTCCTACATTCCTCTACTGAATCCGTCAAGTACAACTTTGGATTCACCTCTTTTAAAAAGTCCTCGAAAAAACTTCACTTCAAATTCGGCTGCTCTCTCTGCTAATTACAATGAAACAGTTTAAATCTAGTTATTCAAGAAAGAAGCCAAACAACTCCAAGAAGGATCTACAATTTCTTTTTTATTTCTCAAGAAACTTGCATCCTCGAATAACAAATAACTCGATGATTCTGCGAGTAGCTATTCATATAATACAAATAAAATGAAATTTCTAGGATATGACTTTCAATTCTTTCTGCTGACACTTGTTTGCAAGAAGTTGGAATATGAATTTGTCAGCGAACGGATTCATTCCTTGGAGATAACTAACATTCAAGAGTTAAATCTTGAAACAAGCAGACCGGTGATCGTTGCAAACTTACTAAAGTAGATTTCATATTTTAGATCAGAAAATATTGAATTTAGATATCACATTTCAGTGAACTACTTAGAGCATCTTCTGAAGTCAATTAATTTGTCTGTATAATAATCTTAGTAGTAGTAGTAGTAGTTCTAGCCTAGAGCATAGATTGCTGCGATACCAAGCAGTAGATTCTTGTAAAATTCCAAATTAGACTAGAATTCTGGAAATCAGATGGAATTATGGCCAACTTAATAGCATTCTCAACTGAATACAAGCACACAAAGTATTGAAAATAACGATGGAGATGCAGATTCAGGAAATACCCCATAGAACAGGACTTATTTTTAGTCAGACATAATTGTACTATCTGCGCATAGCAACAATGGGTAAAATCATAATAATAACACGAATACTAACGTTGTCATGTCTTCAACGGAGAATGAATATCATGAGAAATAAGGAGATCCCAAAACAACGGAAAGATATTTGCTCAAAACATAGAATGAGAATGGAATAACCCAAAGAGAAATATTAATGCCTTACAGAGATACAAATTGGCTGGATACTTAACAAATCAAATTAATCCAAGAACCTGATTCAAAAGGAATGAGAATATCGTCTGAAAACCATAAGAAAATCAAATAGATTTCAATTTTAAACTGTATTTTTTAAGATGATAAAAATAGCCCTAAAAATCTTGAAAAATAGTCAAAATCTATGCTGTCCCCTGAAGCAAAAAGCAATTCTTTTGCTTTATAACCTCATAACAATTCAATCCCAAGGATCACTATTGGATAACAGCAAGGATAATATGAAGAAACTGAACCGAAAAGTATTTTTGTAAATTCAGAAAGCCCTCCGATAATCTCTGCTCGGTATATGCCTGCTAGTCCTTTGAGTTTAAGTCCAAATATCAGAAGAGAACTATTTGTGCAACAACTGCAGTAAATTAGTGGTACTGGACATCCTGATTATGATTTAAATTCTTTTGAAGATGCTGCTACGAACCTTGGTGCTGGGATAAAATCAGAAGAACAAGAGTTTCAATTAAATTCATAGAATTTCGGGTTGATGAAATCCATGGAGTAAGGGTATTTCCCTCAATAATCTGAGAAAGCAGCTTAGAACACTCCCAAAAAAGAGGATATCCTTAGAATGTAGGTTGAAAGCAGCTTAAATGAAGTCTAAGATGATTTGTAGTTTATCGAAGAAACGAAATCAGGAAATCGTAAGAGTTTTTCTAGATAAAGAGCGCGAACGTCCAGAAAATAAACTGGTGAGGATAGGGCATCTGTTAGCTCTAAGCACTCCAGTTTCAAAGCTGCTAAATCTCTTCTGAAACTACTCATTTCTAACAAATCTACACCTTTTTCTATTAAACTTCTCAATTTCATAGGATTATTTAGTTTCGTAATTCTTCTCCTGACAATCTCCCTTCAATACAGCAATCTTGTCACCCAAATTAAGTCCAATAAGGAAGATAAATACTACTCTACCTGGCCTGTTGATTTCCAAGCAGGAGTCAACAGTTTAGTTAAAGATAATAACTTACTCTTGATGCTCAAAAATAATGATTTTGCATTTTCTTCTACAGCCACTAAAACAAGCTTCACTGCAAAGACTAAAGCCCATTTATTCAAAGAAAAAGACATTATCATTAAGCTTATCGCATAGTCCTCAGGTTCCACTGCTACAAGGCTAGTTTTCAAATTACTCAAAGATAAACAAAATACATTTTAATTTGGTCAATATTACAATCCAAATGCCATCGCAGGTGCACCTTCTGTCCCTGCAAAATACATCTTTTTCTCAGTCAAATACAACACAACCCTTCATTTTTCTATTATCTTGTCATATTAACACACTTTTCGATATGCTGTGGGGCTAGGAACTGGTAGACCTGAATACTACATGATTCTGAATAATCTGAATTTCCACACTGCTCTAGGAGAAGTTCAAAATGATCTTCTTGCACTTTAAGAACAAAGTGATAGTGATTTACAAGACTAGCTGACAGCAGTGATGATTGCGATAATTGTGATTTCGGCAGCTTGTTTGATACTCCTAATTCCATTCTATGCGTATGTACAAAAGTCCAGAGAAGTGGCTGTGTCTTTGTTTGCAACATTTGAAGTTTCTAAAATAGATGAACACATTGAGGTCTTCAATTCAGCTATAAATCACATGGTTTTGTTATTCCCGAGTCATTTACATTCTTAAAAATCTTCAAAGTTTCAAATGAAACCTTAGAATGTTAGGTTGACTCAAAAAAATATTAGTTCCTTCACAGAAATACCTAGAATTAATAAGAATTTGATTGTGAAACTGATCATTGTATTTGTGCTGATTGGCATATACCCGATTGTCAGCAAGGTCATCACTTAGAACTATCTCCAAGAAGCGACGATTTCTCTCAGATCAACGAGTAAGCTTTTTCTACAAAAATTCATGATTTTAGATTTATTTTTGTTTGATTTGTTCTTGGACAAAAATCAGTTAATCTGTATGAGATAAAAGGGTATATAATTGAGACAATTGCACTTCACTATAACAATCTCTACATGAAAATGTATCCTTCAGTCAAGCCAATCAGAGTCGAAAATTATATTGAACATATTCAATCTCTTCTAGACCAAAGCAGTGCATACTAAGAGCAACTATTTAGCGTCATGAAGGAAGAAACCAAGTATAACAGGTAAATGAAGAATTTTTATAGGAAATACAGTTTGTTTAGCATTAAGAGAAATGCGTGATTATTGACATTTATTTATGGAATTTTCATATTTTTTAGATTTTTTTCTTTTTTTAACATTTTTTTTGTTAAAAACAAAGGCACAACTAAGACCTCTATTCTCAATTCTTTTACGCGATCCTTGGTTCCGACATATGCTAAGTCTTATAAAAATTTCCTTAGTATCTCTCAAACTCAACTATCCTTAACAACAACGATTGTCAGACACTCCACAAAGGATTCCTAAAAAAAGGGTTCTAGGTTGCTCTCCAGGAATATCTCTCAATATTTCCCAGCTTGCAGACAATCTATCTCATGACAAATTCAGCTTAATATACACCTGCACTAAGTTCATTCTGCCAATCCTTCGACTTAAGAGACTTTTCATTATTTGAAGATTTCTTAGAAGAGATTCTCGTAACTTTACGAAACTTTTCTTTAACAATGAGCTAAACATACTATGATTATATCACACAGCTACATGAAGTGCTCTTTATTTTCCAGTTAGCACTGCTCTCAATAATTTTCTTCTTCGGATGGATTAGTCTAAGTTCTTCACTGAATCGCTAGCTTTATTAATCTAAACACTATTTGGCCATCCTCGACATTGAATTTCTTCTTGAAAATGCATATATTCTTAATTACATAAAGCAACATGTCGTTTATTGAAAGGATAAAATTGTACATAAAAGATCAAAATTTGTTTTGTATATTTGTTTTGTTTCTAATGAGAAATAATACAAACCTACCATATTAGGGATGAGTATTTGTTTCAAGTTAATAATACCAAACAAGACAAGTAGACAAGCAGTAGTTACACAGTCATTTTTGGGAGAATATTTTAGCATTTTATGTCTTTTCCAAGAATGCTTTGCTTTTTGTATTTCTCGGGATTTACATAAATTAAAAAATAAAATAGTATTTTTCTTGAATATGAACAATCTTTCTCTCTAAAAATTCACTTAGTCTCTCACATAGAGTCAGTTCCTCTGATAATCTTATCAACTAACTCTGGTCCACCCTATTCAAGACATATATTCAAGGCATCTCCATATTTCTGCTTTGTTCTGATTAGATCCTTCTGCATTGCTTGTAAGTCGCCCTCTAATTCTTAGATTTTCTTCTCCTTCCCGTCGATTAATGCCTTACTATCATCCACTTTCTTCTCTCCAGTTGTCTTAGACATCTAATAAACCAAAACAAAAATAATTACCACTTGATTTATGATAAATTTGCTCTGAATAATTGTAGATTTTTCTTTCTATCAATTTTAGGAAATGACTAGCTATGAACAAATCAATTACTTTAACTTGTATGAGCTCATCCTTAGCGAGCTTATAGTCGACTTCCAGCTTTTTATATGCCTTAAGGAGATCTCCATTTTATTCTGTTTTGGACTGTTTGGCAGTGAGATCCTTGATTTTCCTTTAAAGTTATTCGTTCTCCACAGATAATTTCGCTAATTCCGCATCCAATTCAACATTATTCGAAGAAGAATCCTTGATGTTAATCGGTCTTGTTGATGGACGTAACTATAATTTCAGCTCTTCAACACGTAAATTCTATTCCTCACGCTCTTAATCACTTTTCTCCCTCTGTTTATGTTTAGTATTTCAAAGACAAAAAATGATCAGAAAAAAATAAAAATGATTCTCCAAAAGAATGCAAAATGAGCACCCAATCCCTCCTATTTGTTCACTGCTTTTACTAACTATTTATATTTCCTTTTGAGTTCCTGATATTTCACTGATACATTTGAGTTATCTCCTCCAAGTTCATCTTCTCTCTCTGCAGCTTGCGCTTTGTGATCTTCCAATAATCTATTTTCTAATTCTCTAATTCGTTTTTATTTTTCTTCAATATCCTTTTCTTTTCCTTGCAGCACATCTGTCATTCTCTTCGCTTATCTATTAAAATTACTCTTCGTCGTTTCTAACTCTTCTTGAATCGACGCTGCTTTCATCTCAGCAGCTTCAACTTCCTTTCCCCTCGCATCTCCATCTTTAACTTAGTTTTCTAATCTACTAATGTATTCCGCTTGATATTAGTTCTTTTTCTCCAACTACAGAATCTATTCTGCACTTTCCTCTTGATCGCCTTTCTAACTTTTCTCCTCGAGCAACTAAAGAATCCTTTATTTGAGCGAATCAATCTCTTCATCTTTCCCAGATACTTCTCGTTTATGGGATTAATTCTCGCGATCTTATTATCCCTCCATGAATTGCAATCTGCTTTTCAATTTATTGCATTCCATTTCAAGTTATCGACATCTTAAATCTTGCTTGTTAAATTCGTTTTGAATGTTCTATCTCTCATCCTCACTTCTCCTAGCCTAATCCTTTGCTTCATTGATGAGTTTTTCTTTTTCGTTAAGTTATTCCCTTAAACTACTAGCATTGCTCTTTAATTCTTACTGGTTTTTTTGAGAAACACAAAACAATTCAATTAACACAAAAAAGTAACAAAAATTAACAAAATCTTTTTTTGTGATTTTACATTTTCAGTATTCGACGAAGATGATGCATTCTTCAGTTGCATATCGAGCTCTTAGAGTTTCTTGGTAAGTTTGAAATTCTCACTTTCAGCTTTAGTCTGCTCGTTTCTCAATCTAGTTATTTCTTCTTGTTAACTTGTGATCTTTTCTAATCTCTTCCGTAATTCCAATTCAGATGTCTAAGAAATTCAAAAAAGAATAGTTTAGTTACTTATTTTTGATGAATTTCCTCTTTTCATTGCAATGTATTTTTAAGACATTTTGATTTTATAATAAATAAACTTACCTTAGATTACGAACTCATGTTCGTTTATTCATCTTTGAGAGATTCCAAGATCTCTTTATTGTCTTAATACTCCTTCCTGAGGTTCTAAAAGTCTGATACCATCTATTTTTGGGTTAGAAAAAAGTTAAAAATAATTATTAATAATTAAAAATACAAAATAATCTCCAAAATCCCTCAAACAAGATTCTACATTTTTATGTTTAGCTTCTAGCATTTTGAAATTCGAAGTAGTCTACGCTGCATCTCCATTGATTCTCGCCAATTACTAATTTAATTCTGCATTTTTCTACTTAAGTCTATCATTTTCGAGCTGCAATAACGAACTCTTTCCATCCTATTAACCTTTTCCATTGCTACTATTATTGAGTGCTTTCTTCAGTTATTCATTTTCATTCTACATTTCTTGAATCTTCTAAATAGCAGTTGCAAGTTCAGTACTTTTTTATTATAACTACCCTGCATTAACCTATCCAACTCTAGATTAATCTACATTCCCTACATTTTTAACCACCGAAAAAGGTGTAGGATTGCTATTATCAATGCTACTAAGTCTTCGCGGACTTTTCGAAGCATGCATGGGACTACTTGCCATGCCGTTATTCTAAAATATCCCTGTCCTTCTCGGCACATCCTACCCTAGAATACCTTTACTTCTATCCATGCTATCATTTCGTCCCAACAAACTATTACTATTCATCGATTTAGGATTTGCAGGTGGCCGTTGAGAAGTTATTCCAACGTTATTAGTTTTGGTTTCTTCCTCTTCTAAACCGTTGTCATCATCTTCATCCGATTACACAAGAATCATCCCTTCATCTTCATCATCATCTTCATCTTTTAATTTACTCACTGGACCTCGACTTTGCAATCCCAACATTCCTTTTTATTATCCACCACTACCAGCAGCAGGAACGAACTTCGGACTAGCGAGATTAACTAGATTACTTCCATTATTCGTATTCTAATTCAAAAACGCTTATCGATCTTTCTTGAGTGCTTCAGCTTTAATCCTCAGTGCTTCTTCTTATTCTTGCTATTATTTCTTGAATTTAATTTCAGCTTCTTATTTTCTATTTTATTCTTCCTTTTTTCTCTACTCTTCTTCCATTTCTCTCTTTTTAATCGCAGCATCCTCCATTTCTTTCTATTTTCTCTTAAATTCCTCCTATCGTCTATTTAACTCTGCTTTTCGTTTTGTAAATTCATCTTCTTCATTTTTTTCCTATTCCCTTGCTCTGTTCTCTTCTTCTTGCACTCGCTTGTCCTCTTCTTCTTGCAATCTTCTTTTTTCAAGCTCAAATTATTATTCCTTTTGTTTCTGTTAATCTAGCTACTTTTGCTATTACAACTGCTACTACTATTGTAATTTCGATTATTCCTCTTTCTATTCTAATTAACTCTTCTTCTTCTATTCCTCTTATTCAGATTACTACCTTTTTTTCTTATCCTCTTCAAATCTCTTTAATTTTTCTTCATCTGCTAGTCTCTACCGTTTTTCATCTGCATCTTCTTCTCCATCGTCGTTATCATTCTTCTTTTCTTCTTTTTCCCTTGATGCACTTCGACCTCGTTCTCCTTAGTGCATATCGTCTATCCCTGAAGCTCTTTAACAAAATAAAGTTGATTTCATTTATCCAAATAAGTCAATGTCTATTATGATATGAAATCTATTAGAACAAACAAATCTATTTTTACCTCTTTTCGAATTCAAAAGCACCACCACTTCCGATCGAAACACCTTTCAAATTCTGCGACCTAAACGAATTCTCATTGTCTCTGTCACTTTCGCTTCTACAATCATCCAAATAACAAGAATTCATATTAACTACATTTCCATATGATGATTCTTTATTTTGTTGTTCTTCGTTACATTTGAGATTCATTCACATCTCCGATTTTCGATACTGTCAGCATGAATTTCAAAGTAGCACTCTTGTCAGGACATTTATCCAAGGTTACCTCATAGACCTTATCTAGTTTAGCCAGAGATCAAACAAAACAACCAAAAGATCTTAATATATTTCCACATTTGCAAGCTAGTTATTGCATAAATCCCTTCTTTAGACCAGCAACATTCTCTCAAAAAAAAAAGGATACTTGTTTTCCCAGAATTTGGCAATTCAGACAGGTCGATGGAAACCTAACCACCTTACTTATCTCCTTTCTAAGACTCCAGAATGACAGTGAAGACACTCTATTTATATATTTCAATTCCGAACAAAATATGAGAAACTTGGATGGATTGTCCAAACAAACGATTCTGATAACAAGCCTTGTGTGTATTCATTCAATTTGCTTACTGTTTTTTCTTGATACGATTCTGTTTTTTTCGATTAATACAGCGTCGCATCTAAGGTTAATGATTCACTAAAAGCTGCCTTGCCTGTCCGGTGATTCAACTAAACACTTCGCGAAGTTGAAGTAGAATGACTGCCTAAGAGATAAATGTACAAAATAGTCATAGCACATAACATTGGGATACTATCCAGCAATGAATAATCACAGTTAGATTTCTCTCTCTCTCTTTGCTTTTCTTACCTCTCTTCCAATGGACTTTGATGTAGCAGGATATCCCGATATTTAGGTTAACTTATTGGATCTCTGCCTCATATGAGAACTTAGTAGCTTTGGTACCTATCCGCTTGAAGAATTTACTCATTTTGTTGTGCTCTTCTTCACTATTTCTAATTGTAAAATCTATGGAAATATATTATTTATATATTATTTTTAACTATTAATCTTCCAATAGACAATTATTCCCTTTATTTTATGCTAGATTCTTCTTCTCCGAATACTATGCACCTCTCTATCTCTTTCATTCTGTTTAATGGTGAATCTATTTTGATTTAAATCCTCCATATATAATATGCGTATAACAAAAATAGTAATTAATTCATAACAAATCTTGCTTGTTTCTGTGGTTGCTCACATACAACAACAACAAAAAATGTTTCTTTCATGCTACTGAAAGAGCTGAATAATCATTGAATAAACTTCTCTTTCTACTCGGCGTTTATCATTTTTTATTCACTTTGCCAATCAATCCCTTAATAATGAATGATATTTTTCGGTAATTGTTGATTAAAGTTCCAAAGAGACTTCAAGTCAGCTACTGATATCAAAATTAAGGGCATTTTGAAATTTAGGCTGACGATTAATTATTGTCTATCTCATGATTCTTGTTAAGGATCCTTCTACAAGAGAATAGTAGATGATTTCTCGAGAGTTGTTCCTTTATTTGTATCTTAAAAGAGCTATTTAAACGATCCTCCTTCCCTTTTGATCCAATTAATTTCTCTTCTTTAATAGTTATCAGTTGCCTAACAATAAAGAAGCACGTTCACTTTATTCTGCTTTGGTTCAAGATGTCCATTGATAATTCTTTTTTTTATTTCAAATACTTCTAATCAAGATATTGTATTTTATCATATCAAGGATCATCATCGTCTTCGTCTAGACAAGAAATAACTGAACTCTAATGAAAAGAGTTTACAGACAAATCTCATAAGAAAAAATGCAATTGCATCATATCTTCAATAGCTTAAATTATTTAACATAAGCAATGCGAAAAATAAAACAGTTAAAAAGGAAAAAATAATCAAATTACCTGGAGAGAATTAGAGGAGCGTTTTCTATGAAGACTGTTATTCTCCGATCGAGTTGTTTTATTCGGGTAGGATATAAATATCTACTCGATTTCTTCAAATTTATCTTTTTTACCAATAATATGTCCATGATGACTGTATGGAGACGATAAAGGTAACGATTACTAATCAAAGGCTTTAGTTATCTAAAATACTACATGATCTCTTTCATCTAATGAAAAAACAATATTTTCAATTGTTTCCTGTGCCCAAATTTCTCCAAAATGATATTCCATAATTGAGAAATGTAACGAAGAATAGTTTCTTTCAAAAAACTTCACAAGATCCCTCAGATCATAAGGTGAAGGTGGTAGATTCAAGCTATGATTAGTGTTGTACTCCCTAATATGTTAATGTAACGTATCATATTCGCTTTCTTCGTCGTTTTCTAAAATCATCTATGTTTAAGGTTAATATTTTTATCTGTACGCTCTACACCCTACAGGTCCCCAATTTATTGGAACAAAACGTGTAGGAGACAATCCGTTTAAGGTCTTAAGTTGATTTCTATGCCAAGAAATATGCTAAAATTAAGGAATATTTTAGTTGTAATTCATTGAAGATAATGATGGTATAAATCTATTCTAATAATCTAGTCCTGAAGGCTATTAAAATTAAACATGATTTAGATTAAGTGCTTATGATTATGCTTGTCTTTCAATCTAAGAAATTATTTATTCTAGTAAATTAGAATCTTTATTAACTTAAGCAGACTCAGCAGGCCCATTTGCTGCCTGTTGTAATGTTTACTGAGAATTATTTTGATTGTTTAATGTAGTTTTTTCCTCAATATCTTCATCCCACATACCTAGATTGCCATTATGCCAAAGTAAAGCAAATTATATAAAAGAGAAATTTGTTTGAAAAACCCTTACAAATTGGCATGTTTGATATCATCAATGAGGAGGCTTTATTTCCCTCTGCAAATTTGAATGTATTATTTGGTAAAGAAGAAGACAGTTGCGTTCTAACTTATTAAAGAATTTCACTCACATCTGGAAACACTGGGCTTTAAGTTGTAGTGTAATTATTGAAAAAACTAATCTTAGATGCCACAACTTTAAGGGCAATCTCTTTATAATTTATGTAGAACTTTTCATCCTGGCAAAAGCAGAATAAATAGTTAAAAAGGAAGAATTGAAGATTTAAAAGTGTGATTACTTTGTTAAATGTATAGTCTTTGGCTTTTTCATGAAGATAAGGGCATTCTTTTTTCCCGCATATTGTACCATTTAAAAACGAGTTACAGTATCTGCGAATCCAATAAAAACAAAGCAATCATTGAATATGGATAACTACTCACTAAATAGGGCATCTTTGTTACTTAGTAGATCCATAAAATGCTCGAAGCACCTTATTTTCAAGTTCAAATTGATCTAATGCCTTGAGAAATTAATATTGAAAAGTTAATTTAAAATAGCCATAGCAGTTTTAAGAATAATTCATACAATAATCGCAATTGATGCTTCTTGTGGTTGTGAGAATGAAATGTAAACACCCATTGAATTCGAATCTCTGTTTCCTTCAGTTTTTATCACTATCTTCTTGATGTTACCATACTAACCCATGTATTATTTCTTCTTTAAAATCTATTTGTTTCCAAAGCAATATTATCAGACTTATTTGATCAACTAAGAATCAAGATATTCAGACATATGCCTCTTTTTTTCTTTCATTTCCTGAACAATTAAATTTCATTTCTCGCTCATGAAACTCTCAGAAATTACCTCTTCCTTGGATAATTTAGCATCTAATCCGTTCAAGAATACTAGATTTGTCTGGATTATTCTAACCTCTTGTAAGTCTGTTCTCAGCAAGCCAAAAAATGGTTCTAATTCATGATGATTTGACCCTAAACTTTTACCTTTCACAGATCCATCATTCAACCCTGCTGAATATCCATTGGATTGCTAAACAGTTCGAGATCCATTAGCTGATTTAAATCCTCCTTTTAATTTATCGTAACTCATTTTAATACTCTTAACTTAAGTGCTTTTGTGTGTGTTTATCTTCTCCCTGTTTCTTTGATTTATGCTTTCAAAACTATCTTATTTATATCTTGCTTTGAAATCTTGTTTCTCTCCCTCCCTTAATAATCCTTGGTAATTTTTTTTTACTTTCTTATTGCCATCGTTCTTCTTCTAGTTTGCATATTTTTCATTTGGATATTTTTTCGCTTTCAAAAATTTGTCCCAAATTTTGAGACTATTATCCAGTTCCAATCATTCTCTGGAGTCGTTCGCCATTTATTAGTTTTAATGAAGAAGAAACTAATGTCTCTTAAGATATTTTTAGCTGTTTTATTACCTTTATCACCAGTCAGAAAATATGTAACTACTATTGATAGAGAGGTTATTTATTGTTTTTTTGTATTTTAAACAAAAGAAGAAAAGGATATGCTCTGTTATTAAGCTTAGTTTTAAAGGGAAATCGGTTGATTTCTCGCTGAATTTCTAATCAACTAAGTAATTTTTTTTTAAATTCAAAAAGTTAGCAATATTAAAAGTTAACAATTATGCGCAGAAAATTATTGATTTTTTTCCCCATTTACGAAATTTTAAATCAAAGAAATCTATTTACAAAATCAAACTAACAATTCAGGTGCCCATATTAAAAGAAATCAATCAGAATAAAAAATAGTTAACAACTCAATAATTTGTTAATTTAAGATAATCATTTTAGATTATTTGCAAATTAAACAGCAAGAAAAAACAATAAAATGAGAAGTTCGAAACTGTAGACATTAAAAAATAAAATAACATAGCAAATAGCGAAAAAATACATATCAAATTAAAAACACGGGATGAGATGATTAGAAAAAATAAATTGCTTTTTACAACTAAAAAATATAATTTTGTTGTTATTTTGTCGATAATCAAGATAATTTATTACAAAATAACTATTATTTATCAGATTGTTTCTGCAATGATCCACGAGAGTCAATAGTGCATGATAGTTTATACTGCTAATTAGAGGAAGGTAGCTGTTGCTGTCCTTTTTAGTCTATTAAATCCCATAAATTATTTTCAATTAAATGCACAGAAATATTTTTAATATGCTGTATCTTAATCGAGGTATCCTTTAAAGAAAGGTTTCTCTAGGATTAAGAAGATTTATTCTAATAAATAGAGCTAGGGGGTGCTTAAATTCCTTGTGCTAAAGCTGTTTTTTGAGTTTTATTATGAGGAGTTTTGTAAAAGCAAAATGATTTGTAAGATGTAGAATTAGGTGTAAATTCAGGTTATTTCTGCTGTGCTTCCTGAAATTAATGCTACAATCGCTTCTATGTTTAAGATACTCCTTCAGAAGGATTAAAGGCTATTTATTGAGAATTTCCCGTGATACTTTTATTTTCTATTCTAATAAAAGGGGAAATATCCCTTGAATGCTTAGTTAGCTTTGCAAGGATTTTTTTACTGGATTTGGTGCTCAATTTAGATTTTTACTGCCTTAAATCGTTGTTAATATAAGCGATAGTATCATTCTTTAGAAGTAGCTGCGATATTGGGATGCATTTATCATTAGTTTTAGAACCAGAAGTATCAGTAAAAAAAGGAGAAATTTAAATACCTTAAGATGAAAACTACTATTCTTTCGACCAAGAATTAGGATAATTAGATTAATTCAATTAATTTTATTTTCTTTCACTGTAACTGCAATGCTAAGGGCAACTGCTATTCACTCCATTAAATCTCTCTGCGCTCAAAGGAATCTTCTTGATGCTGCTTGGAAAATATTGATATTCTTCAATACCAGCAGTTTGATTGGTGTTCAATTATGGTGATGTGATATTCGCTATCAAATCGTGAAGGTATTGACATTCTTGTAATTCTGCTGGGCTGCATTTACTTTCGCTTTTATGAAGTTAGGGCTATTCTTGGTTTTGCTAAGGAAGAACTTTACTTGGAATTTCGATTTCATGTGGGATTTAGACAAGGACAAGAGAATTACTTAGAGAGGGATTGTGAATTTCTTAATCTTGTTTCGTAGTTTAGTTGATACATATGCCTTTTAAGTCTAAAACAGATGAATTTTAGGAGGATTGAGTGCTGGAATTTAATGGCAGTTTTTCAGTGCTTTTAGCAATCCCTTTTATTCGTCGCATCGTAGGTTAAGATTGAGAAGGATCTGCTTTCTTGGAGTAATTAGTTTAGTTTTATATAAAACTACTCAGAGAAAATGGCTGTAGATTAAGCAGAGGAACTTTAACATCTTCTTGAATTTATTGGGCTTTAGAATGGTAAGAAGAGACAGTACGCTAAGATGCAGCTCCTGAAGAACCTTGAGTTGATATTAAAAAGTTAGAGTAGTTACTCAGATTACTGAAGTTCCTCTAACTTAAAGATGCCTAACTCAAGTTAGCATTAGTATTAGTATTACCTAAGATTGTTTGACTTGATTTTGAACTTTCGTTGATTGGATTTTCGAGCTAAGAAAAAATAGGAATATTGCTGGTATTTTGTGAAATCATAGAAGGAAACCCAGCTGAGTTTTGATGCTGCTTTAGTTTAGAATACTTGGCAAAGGAAAACAGATAAGGTTTCTGAGGTGACAGTGGGTCTGGTTTCATGAGTTAGGCCATTGAAAAAAAGCAAGAGCAACTTCAATTTCAAAGAAGCTATTTCTTGACAAATTTAATAATATTTGGAGCAATAAATGATATGTTTATCTTTATCACTTGAATACACTCAGACAAGTTATTGAGGTGCAGCTCTTATGAATAACTAATCCAGTTTGATGACGGATTAGGTAGCTTGTTTTTCTTGTTTGTTGAGTAGCTAGATTTTTTTGCGGGATTTTATAATTTTCTGAGTCTGAAAGCTGGACAATTAACTGATCTGGAACTTCTCAACTCCAATCAAAGATAATTATTAAATCAGTTGAAAAACTCTTTTTTACTTTTTTTCTCCATGAATAAATCGAGATTACTTATTAATATTTTCATCAATAGATGGTGAGAATTTTGATTTATTATTTGGGAATTCCCTTTTATTTATCTACCCTCCACTTCCTCTTTTTCTCTTGTTTTCCTAAACTATTAATTGTTACCTCAAAAATCTAAAATTTTAAGTGAAAGATTTAAAATAATTTGAGTTAAACTAATCAAAATTAATGACTTATTTTTTTTCTTAAATAAATTGCGATTGTATTATATGGTTTGGACATTTTTTACAAATATAAATTTTTTTGTTGTGAATTAGCACATTCTTTTGAAATTTATTGGCTAAAATTCTTAATATTTTTAATTCAGCGAGCTTGATGATATTATTCATTTTACTTAGAATTTTTTTGAATATTTTCAGATTTTCTTGCACAAACAACCTCCTGATTATCTTTCTACGCACTTGAGAGATTCTATGATAAAATGAGCAATTGATTGATCTTTTTTGGCTAAGAAGCTGAAGAAACTCGAGAAGGCATATCATTTTCTTTGCCTACATGGTTGGAAAGGAAATTCAATTTCGATGATGGTGGGATATTTTTATGTGGACTTAGACTTGTCAAACCACTTGTATTGAGTGTGAACTATTAAGCCGTCTGTTATTGATGGTATTATGCCAGTTGCATTTACATAGTTGCAGTTATGTTCTTCTTGTTGATGTCCATTTGATTTCTGTTATTTCCACTTGATCCATTTGAGTTCAGATTCATGTCAACTTCTTTCAAAAAAGTAGAAGAATTTTCTCTTCCAATAGCTGAAGAAAACGATGAAGAAACACTTTGATCTGGACAATTATTAGGATTATTTCCAAGAGGGTTCAAAAGAGATATCCCACTTACATCAGTTATGGAAATCAAGAAATTAGTGTTGCTGATATTCTGGTTTGGTTTTGCAATGCTGGTATTGCTATTAAGATTATTATTGGAAGCGATTCTGTCAAGAACATTATTATTGCCACTCAGGTGAGTATTTTATGTAAATTGCAAGCCATGAGCATGCGGTTATTAAGCTTACTAAAGTTAAAACTTATTATTTGGATATGCATCCCTAAGTTGCTACAATTACTACAATTTATTGCTGCAATTTTATTATCCATTTCCTGATTAAATTTCACAATGAACTCCATATATTTATTCATCGCCAATTTCAATTTCTTCATCGTCATCATCTACCTCTCCTTCTCCTTCGTTGTCACCTTTTTTCGGAGCATTCTTGAGCTTCTCAATTTCACGTGAAAGCAAATAATTCTTAAGGACTTCTTCTAAACATTCTCTAGATTCTCTCTCAACTTTCAATTAACTATTAAGCTCATCGTTCTGTTAAGATAAAGCTTAGCATTTAGTTTCTAAGTCCAGCGATCTTTATTAGAAGTCAGCTAATCTCTCTAAGCAATTTAACTCTTATGCGCTCATTTTTTCTTCATACTCCTTTTTCAGTGCAATAATACATTCCTTTTCTGCTTCTTTCTTGTCTTCATTTTTATTTTTACTTTTCTCTCTCTCTTGCTGCTCCCAATTAGCAGTTTGAAATGCAATCAAATGCATCATTTCTTCTATCTTTTTATCTTTTTCTTCTACCTACTCTCTTAAACCCTACACAAGCTCTTCATCAGACTATGACTTTTCTTCTTTATCTCTCAGCATAGTAGTCATCTAAGCAATCTTCTGTCTCAAAACTGCATCCCGATATTGCAGTTTCCTAATCGTTGCTTTCAAGGTTTTCACTTCTATTTAGTCAGTTTCTTTACCACAAACTTCCATTGCTTTTACCATACTTCTGAGACCTAACACAGGATGAATATCTTCTAAAAGATGCTGCTGCTGATCACTAATCGATTTATCCATAGACTCCCTTACCGAGCAGGAACTGGATTCGCAGTCATCACTTTCAAATGTCTAGTTATACACATGAGGTGGAATTTCATACTCCATTTGCTCATTTTTTTCAAAAACCATAGCATCAAAGTTCTTTATTTTTGGTACTACTGTTTTTTTCCCTCCAAGAACAGGTTCATGTCTTTAAGCTTCTTACAAATCATTAGGAGGTATTTACTTCTTTAAACTATTTGATTCAATAGGTGTTTCGTGTGCATCTTCGAACCTAGGTAATAGATTTTCTTGAGGACTTTTCTCAGATTAGATTTACTAAAACTTGTTTTACATTGTTCTTTCATCGTACAGTTCATGCATGTTCTATGGAGTATAATGATTGTTGTATGGTGCTTAATCTTAATTTATCTCGATCCTAATACCTTAGTTCATTTCCTTTTCTTTTTGATTTGATCCAAAGCGGCTACCTTCAAATTACAAAACACTTTCTGAACTAACTTGTAATTATTATTCATCCCTAAAATCACCTTCATTTATGTAAATTTGCTGATTATCATCATCTTATCTGTTATTTTTCATGATTTCTTCTTTTTCTTGATGACTACCTTAGGACATATCCCTCCTCAAGAGTTTTTCTCGTAGTTCTTATATTTATTGCATGGGTGAGTTAATTTCCCCTTTATTTTCTTTATTCTTCTTTCTGTTGAAAAATTCACTGAAATTATCCAAACTTTCTGTGACAGCAGGCTAGCTTGGAGCGTAATTTGTAATCTACCCTCCGCTGTATTAATTCTTATTGCTAGTTGTTCCTATTATTTATTTTTTTCTGGAGTTTTTGTTTTAAACAGATTATGCACCAAGAACAGAATTGTATTAAGATTGCTAAGAAGCAAAACTGTTGCTTCTAGTCTTAGATGTAGTTTTGGAAGTAGATTTCAATGTTATTTAATCTGGGCAAATCTATGGTTATGTATTGATAGAGAGATTCTTACCTTTGCGGTTTTCCCAATTATCTTTCTTTAATTTTGCTTTCGCAGCCATTATCGATGAGGATGCTCCAAGATGTTCACCTGAGTTTGATTGAGAGAGGCTTCGTTTAATTGGTTGAATACCTCCCTATTTGAGTGATATTTCATGTTGTTTGCAACTTTTTATAACTGAGTGCAGCTTTTCCTTGTAGTTAGTGTATGTAATATCTTGGGCTGAAAAGCGCTGCATGGAAAAAAGATGAAGTAGCGAATTATCTATTCTCTCTTTTTCTCTATCCAACCGTTTATTATTTATTGCAATTTATAAAAATATTATTTTCGCAAACAGCTCTATTTTTCCCAACAGAAATTGCTCACTTTATTGTTTTACATTGGCAGTACAGATATCAATTAATTCTGCCAAACAGACACTTTTTTATCTTGAAATCTTCGAAATGGTAACAATTTAAATCTCGTATTATTTTATAAGATGAATCAGCGATTACACTTCAAAAAAGTAATATTTTCAAGTATTTTAGATGTAATTTAAGGGAACAATTAAAATAAAATAAAAAACAAAATAATTAATAGAAAAATAATTCATGAATTACCTTATTTTCATTAATACTTTCCAAACTTCATATTGGGGAGTTTAAATATTTTTTTCAGATGGCTTCATTTTTAAAAAGAGCACTTTTTAGACAAATAACAAAATTTAAGATAAAGAGAAAACAATATTGCATTTTCTTATGACAGCACTCACTATTGTTAATTAGAAATATTGGTGGCTCCTCTAAAGAAAAGGGGCTGTTACTTCGCAAATCTTGAAATAATAATAACAATATTTAAATTTTGCGCATTGTGTTTCTAAATAAAAGAACAACAAAAAAAAGGTTAGAAAGATTTTTAGACAACGGCAATATCAAAAACAAAAATGATTTCCCTAGAAGACTTCAATATTCGCTTCCTGATGCAGGAGAAATTAGGAGAAGGCACATATGGTGTGGTTTACAAAGCAATCGATACCATTAAATAGATTGTCGTAGCTGTTAAATAGATTCGCATGGACCCTAGTGAAGATGAAGGAATACCTTCCACAACGCTTAGAGAAATATCAATCTTAAAAAAGCTCGATCATCCGAATATCGTAAAGCTGCTGGAAGTGTTCACTTTCCCTGATGAGCAGAAAATTAATCTAGTCTTCGAATACTGCCCGTATGCTTACTATTTTCAATTCATAAATCTTTATTTGAAGAAATATTTATTTGTTTAAAAATAATAGATAGGATCTCAGAGGATACTTGAAGAAACTGCAATAATAAAACCCAGGTGGATATCCAATTTAGTTTTATCAAGATCAATTTCGCTAGATTCTTCTTGGCGTTGACTATTGCCATTCAGTAGGAGTGTTACACAGAGATTTGAAACCTTAGAATATCTTAGTCAGCAGCAATGGATAAATTAAACTAGCTGATTTTGGATTAGCTAGGGCATTTAGCTATCCTTTAAAAGAATTGACTAAGGATATAGTTACATTATGGTATCGATCGACTGAGTTACTACTCGGAGAAAGTTCTTATGACATTGCAATTGATATGTGGTCGGTAGGCTGCATCCTAGCTGAATTCATTACATACAAACCGATTCTCATGGGAGACTCACAGATAGACTAGTTATTCAAGATATTTTAATTTGTTGGAACACCTACTTTAGCGACATGGCCAGGGCTAGCCAAATATGAAGATTTCAAGGAATCTTATCCGAAATTTCTGCCTTCTAATTTCTTAAGAACTGATCCGCGCTTTGCAGCTCTCATCCACGAAGAGGGAATCGCACTTCTGGAAGGTCTCTTGTAGATTATCCCTGAGCAGAGACTCAATTCTTTTTAAGCTCTAAAATCATCATTTTTTACACTTCATTAATGATTTTTAACAAAATGGAAAAATGTTGAAAAATAATAAATTATTATTTACTGAGTTATAAATTGTTTTCGCGTTTTTAAGAAAAATTCTACAGCTTTGTTGGAAGTAATTTAATTGGATACAAAGAAGGGGAAATGGACAATTAATACACTAAGCATTCGCGTATCAGGGAATGGATCATATTTCTTATTGCAAAAAATGCAACCAAATAATATTAATTTGTTTATAACCATTTTCATGATCCTAATCTCTGCTAAATTTGCTGACTACTGATGACAGCACTGATATAAAACATTCTCAAGATTAGTGTTAAATAAGTTTACGAAAAATAAGAAATAGGAAATATATTAATTAATCTTTAGAACTTCTTCAAAAAGGTAGTTATCAAATCATACTCATATTGTTGTTATTATTTCTATCATGGGGACGAAAAACAGTAAGTCTTCCTAAGACATAGATCCTAGTGAAGTAGAGTAAGGAGTACCTTTCAACTTCGAGAAACATATTTCGGTTTAAGTGGATAAAAACGGTAAGTTGATTGGAGTACCCGAAGAATGGAAGAAATATGGTTTGGATTTGGATATTGATGAAACCAAAACAGTCAAAACAAAGAATATGCCTGAGGTAGTGCGCACTTCTGACATACCTGATAAGATCCTTGATCTCATTAAAATGTTATCTATGACAATTTCCCAGCCAGAAGGATTCAAGCATGTAGCTCATATCGAAATTGATCCTAGTTAACCTTATGGTTTAAAAGGGCTCCCTGCTGAGTGGGAGGAGAGATTCAAAGTACAAGGAATCAACACCGAAGACGTCAAGGAAAATCCATAGAATATGATTACCATCATGTAGAATTTTGATTCTGGATTTGAAACTCCAAAGAAATTGACATTACCTTCTAATGAAGATTTTGTAAAATTTGTGGAGAGTATCGTTTTAACTGAGCAAGATCCTTCAAAATCTTATGATTTCGGAGATTAACTAGGAAAGGGGGCAATGTGCAGAGTATTCAAGGCTACAAAAAGAAAATCTAAGACTGAGGAATTCGCTGTAAGAGTGATGAAAGTAGGTGATGAAAGTTCGATGAACAAAATAAGAATTGAGATGGCGCTTATGCTCATGTGCTAGCACAAAAATATTGTTAAATACTATGAGACATTTAAGTTCATGAATTGCCTGTTTATGATAATTGAGTACATGAATGGTGGATCGCTAACAGAGGTGATTTATTAAAATTTTAAGACAATACCAGAGCCTATTATTGCTTATGTGCTACGAGAAATCTCTCTTGCTCTCGCATCGATTCATTCTTAGAAATAAGCTCATAGAGATCTGAAATCAGATAATATTCTTGTAAACAAACTAGGAGAAGTCAAAGTGGCAGATTTTGGATTTGCTACGCAGCTTACTTAAGAAAAATAACGCAGATAATCTATTGTTGGTAATGCTAGAATATTTTGAAATAATTCTCTCTAACTCATTCATTTTTGTTACCTTTAGGTACACCAGCATGGATGGCTCCAGAACTTATCTTGAAGAAAGAATACAATGAAAAAGTTGATGTTTGGTCAACTGGAATTATTGCAATTGAACTTGCTTTAGGAGAGCCTCCTCATCTACGTATCCCTCCAGTCAAAGCTATGTACACAATCTCAAGCAAGCCTCCTCCTCGACTAGATCCCTAGGTATTCTCTCCTGATTTCTGCTCTTTTGTTGAAAAATGCCTTTAGAAAAACCCCGAAGAACGTGCTTCTTTCCCAGAACTTTTAGAGCATCCTTTCTTGAAGAATGTTGCTGCTGATTCATAATAAAAGTTTGCTTAGATGGTACAGAATAAGAAGAATGTGCCAATTTCTTAACTCATGTAAATGGCTAAAAACTGACAATGAATTAATTATCCATGATCTGTGTTGTTGTTGTTGTTGTGAACAATAATCTTCAAATATTACTGAATATTAAGGTAAACTTAATTTGAATCAAATTATTTACAATAATTATCCATTGATAATCAAAATTCTGTTGTGTACTCTATCAGATAATTTGAAATGAAAGTTTTACACAAAATGAAAAATAACCATGAAAAAGAAAAGAAGAAATATAAATAAAAACATTGGTATTTTCTTCGACATCTCTCAGCAATTTCCCCCTGTTTTGAACCTAACAATAAATGCCGAGGATAAAAACTGGAAGATAGAAGAAAAAAAGAGAGATAAATGGAAGAGAAAAAGAGAGAATTTAAGTTATTTTATGTGCCTTTTTGTTGTGGCTTGTTAGTGACTTCAATGATGATGAGTGATTTTAGAGTGTTTATGCAGAACTGATACTTAGTTCCGATGTTAAGCTTTAGAAGATGTGATATACTGTCTCTCACCATCAAATGAGCTATTTTCTCTGCACTTTTTACACAGCCAGGTTTCTTCATCGTTATTTTCTTCTCCAATACAAGATAAATGATAACAATTTGAACATTTATCACATATCACGAGATCTCCTGCCTCTTTATTACAGCAAACAATATTCCGATTTGAAGCATATTTGCTTTTAGTTTATCTTTTCCTTGATTTACTAGCCAACGAATTCTCAGAATGCTCAAATCCATTATGAACTTATTAGTGAGACCCAGCAAATACAGATGAACCTTCATAATTTGAAGAATTTAAACTGCTTGCTTGATGATTGGTTTCTTTAATACTCCCAGCTTTACTCGGACTTCCTCCGACTCCTTCGATTCCTTCAATTGCTTTGTGAATTTTATTCATTCTCTTTTCCTCAATTTTTCTTAACTTTTTTTGAATCGGAGCTGAGTCAGATTCCGCAGGCATTAAATGGTTTTACCCTCCTCCGTGCATTGAGTTTTAAAGCCCATTTTCTCCACAAAACCGTTTTGTTTCATTGTGAAGTTCTTCCTGTTATTATTCTATTTCAGTGAATATTTATTCTGTGATTTTACATTTTTCCTCACTCAAATGATAGTACTCTGTTTGAGATTTATCTAATTTGTCTATGATGGCTTTCTGCTCGCCTGAGAAGCTCACTGTGCCTTTCTTCGTTGGAGGTGGAGGTGGAAAGAGGCTTAAACTTTATCTTAAATCTTGTTGCAGTTATTCCATGCAACTTTTTGCTTTCATTGCTCGTTTATCTAATTCTTAGATCAAATGTAAATGACGGCTGATTTCTAAAGGCAGGTGATGAATCTTTTCGATGTACTCATCGACTTAAAACATCTTAAACTTGATTGATTCTTGTTAGCCTTTTCAATATCAAGACAACTTTGTTATTGATCTTTTTTTTCACTCTCTTTTCGTATGCTTTTACTCTCTCCCTCCCTTTGCGGCAGCTTCAGCAACTTGCATAAAATTAATTAAGAAGCTAATTGGCTTTTTTTCTTGATATTTTTCAAGTTATTTGATCCCTTTATTCCTATGCATGCTCCGAATGCAGTCAACTTCATTTCGGATGAAAATCTAGATCAAAAAAACAATTTCACATTCTCATATCTATGAAAAAAGAGCTCCAAATTGATTTTAAATACACTCTAACATTTCACCAAACCATATTTTTATTATTTTATTAGAGGTATTATCAATTCACTGAAACAAATCATTTATCATTAGAGTTTTATGAGATTCTCTCGCAAGGTGAACATGTCTCATCTCACAAAATATCTTTCCCTTATTTTAACGAGACGATTCTTATGAAACATCACAAACAAAAATATCATTTAAAACGCTCATTTTGAACTTGATTTCTTTTCCCCTTTCCCTCCCTTTCCCTCATTTTAATTCAATTCAACTGTAGATATTAACAAGATTTAAGGTAAAATTCATATGTATGATATTTTCCATTTTTGAAGGAATTATCCACTTTAAATCAATTCAATATCTTCCAATAAAAT
>Ga0302271_10001056_pt1 | contig 27011 bp, 20 predicted proteins | sample III_Bog_N1_1_FD_198767 | JGI IMG/M metagenome (GOLD analysis project Ga0302271, IMG submission 198767) | Peat permafrost microbial communities from Stordalen Mire near Abisko, Sweden - III_Bog_N1_1 | ecosystem: Environmental > Terrestrial > Soil > Wetlands > Peat | place: Sweden: Abisko... | reverse complement strand
TTGGTTCTTTGATCTCCGGTAACGTGGTCGAAGTGATCGGAGCTAAAATGTCTGATGAAGTCTGGGAGGTTATTCATAGTGAGATAGCTTTGATAGTTAGTCGGTAGTTGGTAGAAAGTAGTTGGTAGAAAGTAGTTGGTAGAAAGTAGTTGGTAGAAAGTAGTTAGTAGAAAGTAGTTAGTAGAAAGTAGTTGGTAGTGGTTAGTGGTTAGTAGTCCCTCAATAAGAACACAAAAAGCCCCAATAAAAGTAACTTTTTAAAAAGCAGAAATTCAGGCATTTATAAAGCAGTAACATAAGAGAAAGTAGTTAGTAGAAAGTAGTTGGTAGTTGATAGTAAGTTATTAATAGTATGTAATATTTCAACTCCCACTACCCACTACCCACTACCTACTAACCATTACCCACTACCCACTAACCACTACCCACTACCCACTACCCACTACCCACTTCCCATTACCCACTTCCGACTACCTACTACCAACTACCAACTACCAACTACCAACTACCAACTACCAACTACCAACTACCCACTACCCACTAACTACCCACTACCTACTCATGTACAAATCTTTCAAACTCTATACTGCCATTGTTTTTGCCATGATCTTTTGGTCATTCTCGTTCATCTGGACGCGGGTGGCCATTCAGTCCTTCCAACCAATGACGTTGATCACACTGAGGCTTATTATAGCTTCGGTATTACTGTTCATTGTTTCAAAATCTGCCGGAAAACTTCAAAAGCTACGCCGTAAAGATTTTAAATGGTTTATTCTACTGGCCTTTTTTGAGCCTTTTCTGTACTATGTGGGGGAAACGTATGGATTGACTACTGTGGAGTCCACACTGGCTGCTGTGATCGTTTCTACGATACCTCTGTTCGCGCCGGTACTTGCCTTTGTTGTGTTACGTGAACGAATCGGGTGGCCCAATGTACTCGGAATATTTGTTTCGCTGGTGGGTGTGTTCTTTGTCATTTACGAACCGAATGGAGGATTCAATGCCAATCCATGGGGAGTAGCCCTTATGTTTCTTGCTGTATTTGCTGCCATTTGTTATGCCACTGTGTTACGGAAAATACCGGATTATTATACCAATATGAATGTGATTTTCTATCAGAGTTTATTGGGTTTGATCTTTTTTATCCCCACATTTATGCTGACTGATTTTAAAACCATTCAAACAATTCATATTAGCAGGGAATCGTTGATTGCATTATTCATGTTGTCGGTTTTTGCATCCGTAATAGCATTTGTTCTTTTTGCAGGGGCAGTCCGAAAAGTAGGAGTTACACGTACCAATGTTTTTGTGAATCTTATTCCGGTTTTTACAGCTATTCTATCCTGGTTTATATTGGATGAAATACTTACTATCAGCAAATGGATAGGAATTATGGTCGTAGTCATAGGCCTGTTTGTAAGCCAGGTGGGAAAGATCAGGTTCAATAAAGCTGTGGAAGACGTCATATAGTAGGTAGGAAGGAGTGAGAGGTGAGAGGTGAGAGGTGAGAGGTATTCAGTTGTTCCAATTTTCAAGTTCTATTTTTGAAGATATAAAAAGACAGACCGATTCTCCCGAACCAGTCTGTCTTAATTTAAATCAATAAACTACGAAATGTTATTTTCTGTTGGCAATAAAGTTATTTGTGCCCTAAATCGTTATCCTGCAAAGGTTGTTCATTTGTAGAAGGATTTGATGGATCGGGATTATTTGCATTGTTTTTGATTACCTGATACCAGATAGTTTTATCTCTGAGTACGGCTTTGTATTGTATCCCATTAAACGAGTAATAGGTTTGTCCGTCAATCATTACTTTGTCGTAACCATAGGGTATGCTGTCTACTTCTGCTCCAAGAGGAGGTTCGACTACTTCAAACTGACCGTTAGATGGAATATAAAAAGTTCCAAAGTAATAAAAATACGGTGCATCATCCAAGGTAAAACTGATGCTGTTCTTTGGCAGTTCTTTCACTTTCGTACCAATTGGTGCGGGTACAACCTGATATTTATCTTTTTCTTTTTTGTAGTATACTCCGTCACAGTCGTAATAATTAGATCCGTTCAGGTAAAACCAAAAGGAATAGGGTGGTATACCCCAATAATAATTTCCCCAAAAAGGCAAAAAGGCATACCGCCAGTAAGGTAATCCCCGGTAGTTGTAATATCCTCTGCCTGAAAATCCCCGATGACCATAAACCCCTGAAAAAGGTCTGCCACTGTATGTCCTGAAGGATCCCGATCCCATACGACTCCCGCCACTACGGATCATACTGCCACCCGAACTGAAATTCCTCCCGCCACCCGGGCCACCACGTCTTTGTGCATCTGCATTTAGTGAAAATGACATTCCTAATGTCAGCATGATCACTAATGCAATAGTTAGTTTGGTAAGTTGAAACTTTGATGCACAGTTTTTTAGATTTATTATGTACCGTTTCATAATCTGTATTTTAAATTTTCAATGTCTGCTCAATCCATAGAATGTATGATACCTCTCTCTACAAAATAAATGCCAAAATAAATGATTTAACATCATTTATCTTACTCAAAGAAGAGTTTTCTTATTCCGAAAGTGAAAGATTTATTTCCGTTTTATACTATCGCTCATAAGGATATAATTCAAAAAAAAATTTGTAAATAAATTACCTTTTTTTGGCAGTATGGCGTTTAATGTATAATTTTGCTTTGTATCAAAAATAAGGTTTTTCATGAGACGTTTTATAACTTCATATATCTTGCTTTTAACCGGATTTGTCCTTCTTGCCCAGACAAATCCTTTGCCTTCAACTATTGTCCCAAAACAAACGGCAGGAATGGCAGACAGTTTGAAAACAAAAGCTGTAACTATAAAAAAGGTCCATAAAAAATTTATTATGGCGTTGGATACCCTTACATTAAGTGATTATACACTTAGTATTGAACGGGTAAATGATAATTTGAATTCCATTGGTGATAGTTCAAAATTAGATATTCAAGTGGACAATATTGCCAAAAAAATTGATTTTATGACCGTTGATGTCAAGCTTATTCGCCAGAATTTTAAAGGCCGGCATTCGGTAGGACATATTAAAAATCAATATCTCTATCAAAATTATACTGCATTACTGGATGATGAAACTGATAAAATACAGGGTCAACTCGATAAAATGTACCATCGGGTATATCATGCAAAACTACATTTGAAAAAAGTTTTGTCTGATTCGATTTTTCGAAAGTTATATGCCAATAAAGAACTTCGAGCGACCTTTGATAATAAGCTGATCCGTCTGGAAGGAAAATGGAGCAGAACCGACAGTGTTACTAAAGCCAGTCTTGATACACTTAACGCATTGAAAATAAGACTTTCGGATAATTCCCTGATTTTATCGAATATGTTGAATATAATGGATAGAAGACTGGATAAATCTTTTCCCAGGTTATTCGGACAGGAAGTAAATCCATTATGGCAAAAAGAAGAATCGATATCCCCGTCCAAAGAATCCTCTAAAAATCAGATAAGCATTTACAAAAGTGAGCAAAATGCTTTCCATTTTTACCTGATTCAGACTGTTGGTGAACGTTTTATAGTCATTTTATTGGGACTTCTTCTTTTTGGATGGCTGTTTATTAACAGAAAACTACTGAAAACGCTTAAATTGCAAAAGGATATTTATAGCTATTTAAATCTTCAGTATCTGAATAGTTATCCGGTAGTATCCATGTTAGTTCTATTGCTTTGTTTGATGCCATTCTTTGATGCTTATGCACCGACATCCTATATTTCCGTTGAATTCATTGCCTTACTTATGGCTTCGACACTGATACTTTTCAAAAATGCCGATCCCGCATTTAAATTTAACTGGATAGGTTTAGTGGCATTATTTGTTGCTGATATTCTCGTTTATTTATTAATGGAGCCAACACTTATCGAAAGATTGTTGCAGATTGCAGTTCTTGGAGGTGTCATCGTATTCCTGGTTCGTTTCAACAAATCGTTGGATGTGAAGATGCCTTACTATAAGTTTATTAAAATGGTGTTCTATACGGGTATCTTTTTGTCCGGAATGGGAATTCTGTTTAATATTTTTGGACGGTCCTCTCTTTCGGGGATCCTGGGTGTTACAGCTGTTATTGCCGTTACACATGTCATCGTACTGACTATATTTGTCGAAGTCATTGTCGAAATTGTGTTGGTTCAATTGCAGAGCAGCCGTTTAAAGAAAGGTGTTGATAAGCCATTTGATAGTGAGGTTGTGATTAAAAAAATTAAAACACCTCTCATTCTTATTGCTTTGATAATCTGGTTGATCATGTTTTCTTCAAATCTGAATGTCTATCATAACCTGAGTAATTATTTAGTCGAGGCATTGACCATCACAAGGAGCATTGGCAGCATATCCTTTCAACTGATTAGTGTGATCCTCTTTTTTATTATTATTTGGTTTGCGCATATTCTTCAACGCTTGTTGAGCTTATTATTTGGTGAAACCGGCGTTGACAATGAAGATATGTCTACGGCTACTAAAGGACAACACTCCCGTCTGCTTATTACCCGCCTGTTGGTACTGATCGGTGGCTATATGTTGGCTATTGCCGCTTCAGGCTTGCCTATTGACAAACTAACCTTCCTGCTGGGTGCATTAGGTGTAGGTATTGGTATGGGGCTTCAAAGTATTGTAAATAATTTTGTGTCAGGCATTATACTGATTTTCGATGGATCATTGCAAATAGGAGATGAAATTGAAGTAAGCGGACAAGCCGGTAAAGTGAAAGAAATAGGATTACGTGCCAGTACATTGTTTACGGCAGATGGTGCCGAAGTCATTATCCCGAACGGGAATATCCTGTCTCAAAATATTGTAAACTGGACATTCAATAATGATGAAAAAAGAATTATACTTTCATTTTCACTCACAGGCAAAGAGTTGGATGCCAACATAATGAATGAAATAATAAATGAAACCATCAAAGAGATCCCGAATGTTATTGCAAAGAGAAAACCAGTAATATTATATACGAAAGTTGCACAGGATACCTGTACCATTACTGTGAGATTCTGGAGCAAGATCAGTCATACCGATCTGGTAAAAAGTGAAGCGATGTTGCAGTTGAGTGCTGCTTTTGCTGCTAAGAAAATTGGATTTGAATAATTCATCCGGTTGAATTGAACGGTTTAACGGATCATTTCCATGAATCACATGAAAAACAGGTTGGAGCATTTGCTTAAAAACTAAATTTCCACAAGTAAACTATTTACATAATCAAGATCAAAATCGTTGGGATCAAAGATATCCTCCCGGTCTTCCATTCCCATCCATTCATTCATTTCTTTATATTCTTTATGAGAAGGGTCTTTTAAAATTTCTTTCAATCGTTCATACCCCCTTGATCCGCCACAATCTTCGGGTGGACAAGCACCTTTACCAGCCAGACAAGTCGCTTTCGTAATTTTATCCGGAAGTATTTTCTCCAATAAGATACTGTGTACCCAATCATCTCCAAAGTCATAGATGTAGGTGTATTTCTGAGCTTCGGCAGTGAATACCGAAGTTAATTTCGTCTTCGAAGCATTCATACCCGGCTTCTCCCAACCATCTTCTGTCGGGTTGGCTATTATTGGATTGGATCCATATCCTGAAGGCGAAAACTGATAGAGATGATAATTAAACCACCCAAACGCCTCCTGAATTACTAAATGAAATTGCTCAAAAGTAAAGCTCTCGGGAACAATTACTTGCCTCCATACCGGTGGCTTTTGTATATTCTTAAGTTGAATTCTGAATTGAAATGCCATATCAATTACTTTTTGTCAGTAAAAATTCATATTGCTGAGATATATGTTGCAAAAATAAATAATTTAATGGATAAAGAGTAAACTGGATTGTTATAATATCATTTCTTTCATTTATGGAATACTAAACCCAATTTATTTTAATAGTTTATAAAGTTACAGATGAAGGTAAATGTCTTGCTATTAAAGACTTGATTTATATCTGTAAATAAGTAGTACAAACAATTAAATATTGTATTATCATTCAAATAAATACAACATTCTAATCCTTTTTAAGTCTATATTCTTTTTAAAGCAGTATATTCGAATGAATTCATATTTTCAAAATTTAGAACTAAGCAGCAACCTACTTTTTTGAAGGTTACTTTTAGCTGCATTCCTTATTAGAAGTGATATTTTCTATAAATATTTCACCTTTTTTTTTAACCCAACTTTGATATTTCAATACGATTATTTATTTTTGTAAAAGAATCGGTAAATTATTCCTGGTTGAATTGTACTATTTAAAATTGAGATATTTTAGTCTCATTTTTACGAGTTTTCAAATTCGGCTTAATTTTATAGCTCCCTGCTTACGACTATAAACTACCAACTCCTTTCTGTTTTTTCTATTTATGTTTTATCTGTCGTTTTGATTAAGTTTTGATTAGGTTTTGGATCGGTCGGGTTTGCCACTTATCATTCATAATACATTCACTTATTTGCCATGTAACAACCATATATCTATTAAAGTATATGGCATTTATATCAATTTAACATTGGATAAATATCGTATTAGCTACGGATGCTAATCGGATGCAAAACCAATGATGAAACCATAAGAATAAATATTCCATATATGAAGTGAAAAGGACAGATAGTATCCGTTATCCCGGGCTAATTATTCGTTCTCAACAGAAAACTATTCCTGTATTTCCTTTTCACCGGTTATTGTCCTCCCACTTTATCTTAAAAACAAAAATTGGCTCCGGATGTTTACCTTGTATTTTTTTTAATGATGTATTAAAAATTATAGATTTAAAAATAAATGACATAATAGTTGGTTGTTCTATCATTATTGTTAATTTTGCGCGCAGTATTTTTTCTATACTATTGTGAACCGTCTTTTCTGTTTAAGAAGTATTAAATTTAACCGGAATTGATGATGATTGATTGAATCTTATGTTTTGTGAAAATGGTGTTGATGCTTAATTTGGAAATCAGATACGCATACCTGAAAAATGATTAATTCTTAGTTGTCTTTAATTGTTATAATCGTATAAAATAAAGAATATCAACTTTATGATCCTGGCAATATTAATCTTTACCATCCTGGTTCTGGTGCTCCTGATATCCTGGGCAAAAGTGAATACACTTCTTGCTTTCCTGATCAGTTCAATTCTTGGAGCTATCCTGTTGGGAATACCTGTTCAAAATATCCCACTATCCATAGAGAAAGGATTAGGCAGTATGCTTGGTTCACTGGCGATTATCGTGGTACTTGGGGCTATGTTTGGCAAACTGGTATCCGAAAGTGGAGCTGCACAAAAAATTGCAACTGTATTAATGAGGCTATCTGGCAAAAAATACATTGCCTGGGCTTTAATGCTTACCGGATTTTTAGTCGGAATTCCATTATTCTATAATGTTGGTTTTGTATTGCTTGTACCGCTTATATTTTCAGTGGCCCATCAATATAAATTGCCGGCTGTTTATGTTGGCATATCACTTTTAGCTGCATTATCCGTAACTCATGGTTATTTACCTCCTCATCCTTCACCCTCAGCATTAGTCCCAATGCTTGGCGCCAACATGGGAAAAACACTAATGTATGGATTGATTGTAGCCATTCCTTCGATGATCATTGCCGGTCCGTTGTTTGCTAAAACACTTCGTAAAATACCTTCCCATCCACTCGAAACGTTTATAAAGGAAGCGATGCCCGTTGATAAACTCCCGGGGACGTTTAATAGCTTCTTTACGCCCCTTTTACCGGTGCTAATGATTGCCCTGTCTGTTTTTTTACCACATCTTTCTACAGGTAACGGACAAATGAGATCAATTTTCCTGTTTCTGGCCCATCCTATACTTGTATTGCTGATCTCTTTGTTGTATGCCACCTTTTCGCTTGGAATCAAACAGGGGTTCAGTATGAAAAAAATCACGGCATTCTATGCAGATGCCATAAAGGATATTTCAGTTATCCTGATGATAGTGGGGGGTGCCGGAATTTTGAAACAGGTTTTCATGGATAGCGGTGTTAACAATGAAATTGCTAAATTGTTAATTGGATTGAATATCCATCCCTTGTTGTTAGGTTGGCTGATTGCCATGGCGATAAGGGTAGCTGTGGGCTCCGCCACAGTAGCCGGACTGACTGCTGCAGGTATTGTTGCGCCGTTGGTTGTTGCCACCGGTGTAAATCCTAATTTGATGGTTCTGTCTATTGGTGCCGGTAGTTTAATGTTATCGCATGTTAACGATTCAGGTTTCTGGATGTTCAAGGAATATTTTAATCTTAGTTTAAAAGACACGGTTCGATCCTGGACGGTTATGGAATCGATAGTCGGGAGTGTAGGGATAATTATTATTCTGTTGTTGGATAAAGTCGTATAGGGAAACTTACTGTGTTCCATCATGCAATCTGCTCATTTATTGTTGTTTTGACTCTTTTACGTTTTTAAATAATCATCCGATATAGAGAATACGGTCTATTTTTAAAATTGTTCATTCCTGTTTATATTAATAAATAAACTATTTAAATGAAAAAAAACACTCAAAATTCAGAGATCAGTTTATATTTAAGCTATTTAAGTGATCATAAGTTGTCGGAATTTCTATCAGACAGAACTATGGTAGATCTGAATTTTGATGAATTATTTGATTATCTCGATCATACCACATCAAAGGTCGGACAACAATATTTTTATGCAAAGCTTCTTGCAATGAATTTAGTTCCGTATTCTACTGAACATGAAATAATTACCAATAAGTTTAGCTCAGATCCGGATTTTGCACTTCAAACTGAAAAACAACTAAATAAATTAGGGAAACGTCAAGCTTACAATATTATTTCATTGTTTTCGAAGGAATTACCCAACGCCTCTAAGATATATTCGTTTTTTATATATATCCTCAGGTTTATGCCACTCACCTTTGCACTCTTATTATTCGTTTTTCAGTTAAATTTCTGTATCTACTTATTGGTACTGTCCTTAATTGTAAATCTGGTGATCCATTATCTGAATAAAAGTGTGCAAATCCCTTTTGAATATGCCATACCACAGCTATTGATACTGGTTAAATGCTCCGAAAAGTTAGCTGAAGAACCCGCATTCGTATCTCTGTCCAAAGACATATTAAAACATGTAGATACTTTAAAGCCTGTTTCAAAATCATCCGCCTTATTTAATGTTGAAAATTTGTTGATGAGTGATTTTGCGCTAGTGGCTTACATGATTACGGAGTTGTTGAAAGTTGCAACACTCTCGGAGCCCTACTTATTTTACAAAACAATCCGGTTAATCCGAGGAAAACAAAACGAAATAAAAGAATTATACTGTTTTGTCGGGTTAATTGATTCACTGCTAGCTATTTCCAAAATCAGAATTTCTGAAGCTTATTATTGTATTCCTTCCATAGATGAAAAGAATGAGAAGCTTTCGTTCACCGATTTATACCACCCTTTAATTGAAGGATGCGTTGCTAATAGCCTCTCTGTTAAAAACAAATCGATATTACTGACCGGTTCGAATATGTCGGGCAAATCTACCTTTATTCGTACTGTAGGCGTAAATGTACTCCTGGCACAAAATATAAATACCTGTTTTGCCCATCGGTTTAACTTTAAGCAATCCCTGATTCTGCAGTCAATGATTACGGTAGGTGATGATCTGATGAATAGTAAAAGCCTTTTTTTTGAAGAAGTTCTTATTATGAAAGAAATGTTGATCAGCAGCGAAACAGGACAACATATTTATCTGCTGGATGAAATTTTTAAAGGAACGAATACACTGGAACGCATATCAGCAGCAAAAGCTGTTTTATCTCATTTAATAAAAAACGGAAATATTGTTTTTGTATCCACCCATGACATTGAATTGACCGAATTGCTGGATTCTGAGTATGAACTCTATCATTTCTGCGAACATTTTAACCAGAATGAAGTGGAATTTGATTATCTGCTTAAACCCGGGAAGTTGACAGCTTTTAATGCAATCAAAATATTGAAGATGAGTGGGTATGCGGATAAGATTATTGAAGAGGCCATTTTGACGATTAATAAATTGATGGATCAGAAAGTTGAATTCATAGTGTCTGATAAAGATTAATATATTGATCTGTAAATTTTTATAAATATATTTCAAAGTCGTTTATGGATTTAGCGGGAAAGAGATGCACTAACTAAACATATTGAATCTCATATGATGAATCTTGTAATTGGGATCAGCCAGCTTACTTTATCCTTCATTTCATTGAATTGAAAGCTTTCCTTCCCTTTAAACGGGAAATTACAAAAACAAGGGATGAATGAATTGTCCTGTTAATTTTGAAAATAGTTTTTTTATAAATGTATATACTCCATTCTTTTATTGCTAAAAGAGATTCATCCTGTTTTATAACATCGAAAACTAATTTGTCTAAAAATACCATGTTTTCATTTTTATATAATTGACAAACAATGATTTTTAAAAAAAGGTTGTCCAAAAAAAATTAATTAATATTTGGCAGTTAATTTTATTGTTGTTAATTTTACGCACTTAATTCTTTCAGATTATTAGTAATCATGTTTTCTAAATTACTATCTCTCATTTATCAGCAGGGTTTGATTCAAAATGAATTATTTAACGACCCACTTACATGAAATGTTTAAACTAAATTATTGCGTATACTACTTCCATCCTTTTTATATCAACTTTTAATCCAAAGACGACAGTTGAAGGATTACAAAATTCATATATCTGTTTGTGCTTAAATTAATAGAATTAAATAGAAATCAATTATGTCTCAACATTCTTATTACGAATCCAGAATAAATTTACTTGAAGCAGAAAATAAAACACTTAAAAATAAGAGTCTATTATTTTCATGGATCAGATTAGCACTTTTCATTTGTTTTGTGGCATTCATAATTTTGTTTTTTACAGTAGTTCAATCTTATTTATTTATAGTATTTTCTTGTTTGTTTTTAATTCCATTCATCGTCATAGCTATTAAGCATAATTCACTTGAAGATACTATATTAGTTCTTTTTTATAAAATTCAAATTAATAAAGACGAAATTCTTTTTCTGAATCATGACTATCTTCAACGTAAATCCGGAAAAGAATTCGAAGATATCAATCCCTATTTATCGAATGATTTTGATCTTTTTGGGAAAGGATCTTTATTTCAATACTTTAATCGATGCAAAACAAGTATCGGTCAAAAAATGTTGGCTCAAAAACTATGTTTTCCCGAGAAAGATACAGATCTGATAGTAAGAAAACAATCGGCGATTAAAGAACTGTGCAATAAAAACGATTATTTGCAAAACTTTCAATCTTATTGTAAACTTATATTCGAAAATAAAAATGAAATTAGCATTTTGCTGGAATGGATAAACGAGCCTGATGAAGATTTTAAAAAAAGTAGAAGTATTGCCATTCTATTAGGTTCTTTGAACATTCTATGGTTGATTTTATCAGCATTGGGTGTTTTAACCTGGTCCTCGTTTATTTTACCCATTTCACTTTCACTACTTGTCATTCGTTTTTATAAAAATCTAATCTCAAGATATTATTCAAAAATCAACAATACTGTCGGAATCTTTGCCAAATATGCAAAAGTGCTAAAACTGATTGAAGATGAGCCTTTCGAGTCAGAATATCTCAGGTCTCTTCAAAGTAACCTGAAGGTACATGAAACTAAAGCAAGTGATTCTTTAAATTCATTGTTTAAAATCCTCAATGCATTTGAAATACAAGGTAATGCATTAATATCATTTCTATTAAACTCATTTTTTCTCTTTGATATTCATGTCTGTTACCGGCTTCATGAATGGCGAAAAAAACAAAGAGAAGAGGTAGAAAAATGGTTTTCAACTATAGGTGAATTTGAAGTGTTAATAAGCTTTGCTTCTTTTTCATTTAACAACATAGAAGATGTCACTTATCCAACTCTTACAAAAGAGGACGAATTTCAAATCGATGCTGTTGAATTAGGACATCCATTATTGCATCAAGACATTCGTGTAAATAATGATTTCTCTGTTCATGGAGTGCCTTCAATACAAATTATTACCGGTGCTAATATGGCCGGGAAGAGTACTTTTCTACGAACATTGGCTGTAAATCTTTTAATAGCGATGAATGGGGCACCCGTTATTGCAAAAAAACTTTCTTTTTTCCCCTGTGATATTTTATCAAGTATTAAAGTTCAGGATTCACTTACAAACAATGAATCGTATTTTTACGCAGAACTATTACGCCTGAAAGATATAATTGAGCATGTCAAAAGTAATCCAAAAACATTGGTGATTCTTGATGAAATACTGCGTGGTACGAATACAAAAGACAAACTGGCAGGTTCAATAGGAATACTAAAGAAATTGATGAATCTGAATGCAATGGTTATTATTGCTACTCACGATCTCTCAATTGCAGAATTGGAAAATATATATCCCGGTATAGTGATTAATAGTTGTTTTGAGGTTGAACTTACTGATGATCAATTATTCTTTGATTATAAACTTAAACCTGGAATCAGTAGAAAGCTAAATGCTTCTTTCCTAATGCAGAAAATGGAGATTATTGATTAATTGTATTTTGTCAAATTTCTTCTTTTTCAAATAGTGCATATTTTGTAAAGTTAAAGCTGTTGTTTTAATTCCAAAATTAACTATAAAATGACTCAACTCTTCCCTTCCGAATTTATCGAAAATACTTACATAATAAGAAAAATATAGAGATTACTTCAATTCTTTCCTTTCGTCTGATTTGTTAGACAGAGGGAAAATATTTGTTTACTTATTTCGCGAATATAGTGTGTTTAACTACCAGCTTTAAGTTGTTTTGTCTGTATTATTAACATTAATTCAATAAACAAAAATCGAAAAATAAATTACAAAAAAAACGGTATATGAAGAAAAATATTTTTATGATGGTGTTTATCGCCTTGTTTTTTATTGTGAGTGCGCATGCACAATTGCTTTGGAAAGTATCGGGGAACGGGTTAACGAAACCAAGTTATCTGTTCGGAACCCATCATTTAATTGAAAAGGATCAGATAAAGGATTTTGATAAAATACTGACTTTGTCGGGTCAGGCAGATGCAGTTGTGGGTGAAATGGATATGACCGATATGGCTTCCATGAATGTGAAAATTATGCAGAGTGCCGTTATGCAGGGAAAGAATATTAAAGAAATGATCAGTGCCGAAGATTATGTTTTAGTGGATTCGGAACTGAAACAATTGATTGGTGCCGGATTGGATCAGTTAGGTGCATTTAAACCAATGATGTTAGAAACGATGTATGGAGTTATGGTTTATTTAAAATCGCAAAATCTAACAAAACAACCTGAAGGAGTAGATATTTTATTTCAGAAAAAAGCCATAGAGAATAATAAACCGGTTATAGGGCTGGAAACGATCGAACAACAAACAGCCATATTATTTGATTCATTGCCTTTAAATCGGCAGGCTGAAATTTTAGTGAAGTCGGTAAAAGAGAAACAAAAAGAAATTGAACTGCTAAAACGACTGAATGAATATTACTTAGCGGGAGATTTACAACAGTTGTCTGATCTCGATAAAGAAGAAGATGATTTGACTCCGACAGAAAGAAAACCAATCTATGAAAACCGGAATAATAACTGGATGAAACAAATTCCAAATCTATTTGTGCAACAATCCTGTTTTGTTGCAGTGGGTTGTATGCATTTAATTGGTGAAACAGGTTTAATTGAGCAACTGAGAAAAGCCGGATTTAAAGTGGAAGGGATTGACAATTTGTAAACAGGAAACAGGAAAACATTAAACAAAGTTCTATTTGAAATCATTTTTAATTATTAAATATAAGTTAATAAATAGCTCCAGCATTAAATAAAGTTAAATTGAAATCTCAGGTATATTATTTAAACGTCTAATAGTAAATAAATTAAATTAGTTACATTTATTAAATATATATAAAATGCAGTACTATGTATTGCATAGTACTATAAACTATTATATTTTTGCATTGTTATTTGAAGAGCCAAGAGCCAAGAGCCAAGAGCCAAGAGCAAAGAGCCAAGAGCAAAGAGCCAAGAGCCAAGAGCCAAGAGCCAAGAGCCAAGAGCCAAGAGCAAAGAGCAAAGAGAAAGAGCCAAGAGCCAAGAGCAAAGAAGCGAAACGCAGAATGCAGAACTCTGAACTTTGAATACGGAACACGGAACACGGAACGCGGAACACGGAACGTAGAACACGGAACACGGAACAGGGAACACGGAACGTAGAACACGGAACACGGAACAGGGAACACGGAACGTAGAACACGAAACACGAAACACAGAACACGAAACACGGAACACAGAACGCGGAACACGGAACGCGAAACACGGAACGCATAACACGGAACACGGAACACAGAACAAAAAACGCTGAACATAAAAATTGACAAGAATGATCACACTTAAAAACATCAACAAAACGTACGATATGGGTCAGGCATCGTTGCATGTCCTTAAAGGGATTGATTTACATATTTCCCAGGGTGAATATGTTTCCATCATGGGAGCGTCAGGATCGGGTAAATCTACACTCCTGAATATATTAGGCATTTTAGATAATTATGATACCGGTGATTATTATTTGAATAATACACTGATAAAAAATTTATCTGAAAAACAATCAGCTTTATATAGGAATGAAATGATTGGATTTGTTTTTCAATCGTTCAATCTGATAAATTTTAAAAACGCATTGGAAAATGTGGCTTTACCTCTTTATTATAAAAATATAAGTCGTAAAAAAAGAAATATCATTGCCATGGAATACCTCGATCAGATGGGATTAAAAGAATGGGCACATCATTTACCCAGTGAAATGTCGGGGGGGCAAAAACAAAGGGTAGCCATTGCGCGTGCCATTATTTCAAAGCCACAAATACTATTGGCAGATGAACCAACCGGGGCATTGGATAGTGTAACGACTATAGAAATGATGAAAGTGTTGGGTGAATTGAATGCAAATGGACTCACCACGATCATTGTAACCCACGAAAGATCGGTAGCCGACGAAACTAAATCAATCATTCATATCAAAGATGGATTGATCGAAACTGTTGAACGCAAATAAAAGTCCAATCTTTCATACGATCGATACTATACGTCTAAATAAATTCGTTTACAAACCAATAAATATATTCTAAAATGGGAATCTTCAGTTTGTTTTTAATAATTCCTTTTGTATTTATTTTTGTATTACTACTTCCAATCATCGCAATAATAGATATACTGAATAGTAAATTCCAAGGGAATGATAGTTTGTTAATGCTTCTAATTGTGATTTTTATACCATTTGGTGCAATTCTTTATTTTATTCTGAGTCCATCGCGGAAAATAAAATAATTGGATGTTACTACCTGAAATGATTTTCGATATAACCGGAACAACTAAATAAACAAAAGATATGTTTTCAATAAATACGTTGCAAGAAATATTTGATAGTTTAAAGCACAATAAGTTACGTACAGTTCTTACCGGACTATCCGTGTCGTGGGGCATATTTATTTTAATAGTTTTATTAGGAGCCGGAAACGGGTTGAAAAATGGTGTCACTTCAAATTTTAGCGATCGGGCAACCAATACAGTTCAGATGTGGACCGGAAATACTTCACTGACCTATAAAGGTCTTAAAAGCGGCAGATCACTCAATTTTGGTAATCAACAGATTGAAGATGTGGACAACCAACTGGTTGAAACGAGTAATCAAACCGGGGTAATAACAAAGCAATTAACCATAACAAACAAAAGTGAATTTGGTACTTATGATGTAAAAGGTGTAAATCCTTCTTACGACAAAGTCTTTAGTTTAAAGTTTGAACCTAATGAAGGACGGTTTATTAATTTGCTGGATAATAAACAGCGCAACAAAGTAATTATCATTGACAAAAAGATAGAAGAAGTACTTTTTAAAGGGACGACATCACTTGGAAAATATGTAAAAGTGGGTAATTTGATGTTTCGAATTATTGGAATTAATTCCAAAAAAGCACGGTTTGACAATGGTACAGCTTTCATTCCCTTTTCAACAGCTCAGTCAATATTCAATCCGGATATGAAATTCAATAATATTGCCATGACTGTTAACGGACTGACAACTGAAAAGATGAATGATGATTTCAATGAAAAGTTGAAAACAACTGTTTCCAAAAGTCTTAATTATGATAAGAACGATCCACAGGCAGTTTATTTTCGGAATTCGCAAAAGGATTTCCTACAAACCATGATGATATTCAATGGGATAACCATCTTTGTTGCAGTCATAGGGATTTTCACATTAATAGCTGGGATAGTAGGAGTAAGTAACATCATGTTAGTGACCGTAAAAGAACGGACCCGTGAAATCGGAATCCGCAAGGCGATAGGTGCTCCCCCCGCCAGTATATTACGTTCGATCATTACTGAATCCATTATAATAACTACTATTTTCGGGTATATAGGAATGATGGCAGGAATTGGACTAACCGAACTGGTCAACTTCATCATGTTGCAACAGGCAGCCGGAAATCCAAATGGTCCGACAGTTTTTAAAAATCCGACCGTTGAACTCTCCTATGTTTTAATATCCACCGGTATCTTAATTGTTGCAGGAGTCATAGCAGGATATATGCCCGCACGAAGGGCTGTGAGGATTAAACCCATTGAAGCTATGCGGGAAGAATAAATACATTTACTATTTAATCATTTACTATTTACTATTTCCCATACCTGAAATTAGTAACTAATCAATTAATCAATAAGAATATGTTTGATATAGATCGTTGGCAGGAAATATGGTTTACCATAACTCACAATAAATCACGAAGTGTTTTAACCGCTTTTGGGGTATTCTGGGGTATGTTTATGCTGGTAGTGATGGTAGGTGCCGGAGTTGCTCTACAGAGAGGCATGAGTAAAAATATTGAAGGATTTGCCACTAATTCGATGTTCGTATGGACGCAGCAAACATCAGTGCCCTATAAAGGTTTTGTAAAAGGTCGTAACTGGAACATGAATAATGAAGATATTGGTTTGCTTATCAATAAAATACCTGAAATTCAATACCTGGCACCAGTCTTATTTGGTGGTAGCAGTCCAAATAATGTAACACGGAATGATAAAGCGGGTAGTTACGGCGTGAAAGGGAATTACCCTTCTTACAACCAGATTGATGAAAGCAAAATGATTTATGGCCGGTATATCAATGATATTGATATTTCAGAGAAACGAAAAGTATGTGTGATCGGAGAACGGGTTTATCAGGTGTTGTTTCCAAAGGATGAGAATCCGATGGGGAAAAATATACAGGTAAATGGTATTTATTTTCAGGTAGTCGGAGTAACACGTCATACATCGGATATAAATATCGGCGGAAATGCTGAAGAGACGGTGGTATTGCCATTTAGTACTATGCAGCAGGCTTTTAATCAGGGAAATATTGTTCATTTTATGGCAATTACGGCCAAACCGGGTATTAAGGTTAAAGTCATCGAGGATAAAGTTCATGCTGTATTAAGCGAAAAACACAGCATCTCACCGGAGGATAAAAAAGCGATAGGTGGGTTTAATATGGAAGATATTTTTAATATATTTTTATATCTGGGTATTGGCATTGCTTCATTGATATGGTTTGTCGGATTAGGCACTTTGTTTGCAGGAGCAATTGGAGTAAGTAATATCATGTTGGTGACAGTACGTGAACGAACAAAAGAAATAGGTATCCGCAGGGCATTGGGTGCAACTCCGCGTAATATCATTGTTCAGATTTTAAGTGAAAGTATTGTTCTGACTTTAATTGCCGGAGTAACCGGGTTAATGTTTGGAGTTGGAATATTATCGTTAGTAGGTTATGGTTTAGAAAAAGGAAACTCATTTTTCAGAGATCCTCAAATTAGTTTTGTGGTCGCACTCGGATCGTTATTTATATTGCTGATTATTGGTACACTGGCCGGATTTATTCCTGCCAACAGAGCCATGAATATTAAACCGATTGAAGCAATCAGAGAAGAATAAAATCATTTACTATTTAGACATTTACTATTTCTATTAACTATAAACTTAGTATTTATATTTCGCGAAACTTTGGAGGATAAATATATGAGCTTATTTCATATGAATAAAAGGATGGTTTTAAAATTGATATTCCTGATATTGATTTTTACAATCATCGTAATTATTGGAGTTAAAACGGCTCCCTGGTTGTTCGAACATGCCAGAAATCCGGAATATATTCGTAATTATTTAGCTGGTTTTGGAAATGTCGGTTTCCTGGTATATATGCTTATTCAAACAATTCAGGTAGTGATAGTGATCATTCCCGGAGATATTGTAAGTGCTTGCGGTGGTTTTGTGTATGGGATTCCAATTGGCTTCATGCTCTCATATACGGGGTTGATGATTGGATCAGTGATCGTTTTCTATATTTCCAGGATTCTTGGATATGAACTGGTTTCCATATTCTTATCAGAACAGAAAATTGACAAAATAAGTGACACGTTGAATTCATCAAAAGGTACTATCGGTCTTTTTATAATTTGCTGCATTCCTTTTATCCCGAAAGATATCATGATGTATATTGCAGGACTAACTCCTGTAAAGGCTCCCAGGTTATTCGTAATATATGGAATTTCGAGAGTTCCCAGTGTGTTGATCTGGGTTTCGGTAGGAGCAAATGCTTTTGAGAGGAATATTTTGGGTCTGGTAGTTACCATCAGCATTCTGATCATTATGATTATCCTTTTGTATTTTTTAAATAGATATTATCAAAAAAATAAAAAATCAATGTCTGAAAATAATACGTCTACTAAAATATAAACTTAAAAAATAAAACAATTACAAAATCATGTTTACCAGTTGACTTCGCGAAACCGGTAACTCATAACTAAAAAGAAACATTATGAAGAAAATTTTAAAATTTGCGTTACTTTTCATTGGAGCAGTTCTTGTAATTTGGACATTCTGGTTTTTATGGCAAAAATCACGTCCGGTAGTAAAAAAATACACGGTTGAAAATGTTGCAATTGGCAATATTGATAAGAAATCGGTGGCAACAGGAAAAGTAGATCCAAGAAATGAGATTTTAATTAAACCTCAAATGTCAGGAATTATTACTGCTGTCTATAAAGAAGCCGGTGATATTGTAAAAGCCGGTGATGTAATTGCCAAAATCAAAGTGATACCGGATATGGTAAGCTTAAATGGTGCAGAATCCCGTGTATCAAGAGCACAGATTTCCTATGATCAGAGTAAAAAGAATTATGACCGTGATGGAAAATTGTTTAATGATAAGGTGATTTCAAAAGAAGAATTTGAAAAAACGCAATTGCAATTTTATAATGATAAAGAAGAATTACGCACCGCAAAAGATAATCTTAGCTTAACCCGTGATGGAATAAGTACCAACAGTGCTGCCATCAGTAATACATTGGTTCGATCGACCGTAAATGGAACCATCCTGGATGTTCCGGTAAAAGTTGGGAACTCAGTGATTCAATCAAATAATTTTAATGACGGTACTACAATAGCTACTGTTGCCAATATGAGCGATATGCTTTTTGTCGGGAAACTTGATGAAACCGAAGTAGGGCGTATTAAAGTCGGCATGCCTATGGATATTACGATAGGAGCTTTACAGGATCAAAAACTGAAAGCAAAACTCGAATACATTTCACCAAAAGGAAAAGAAGAGAACGGAGCCATAACCTTTGAAATGAAGGCAGCGGTGAAAGTGCCCAGAGATGTATTTGTTCGTGCAGGTTATAGTGCAAATGCCGAAATAATATTCTCGAAATCCGAAAATGTAATCACTATCCCCGAAAGTTGTATCGAATTTGGCGGTGATACTGCTTTTGTATATGTGTTGAAAACAAAAATACCTCAGGCATTTACGAAGAAACAGATTAAGACAGGCTTATCTGATGGTGTGAAAATTGAAGTTAAAAGCGGCTTGTCAATTAAAGACAAAATTCGTGGTGCTGAAATATTGGAAAAGGTGGAAAAGAAAGACGAAGCTAAAAATGAAGAAAGACATCACGACTAATAATCAGAAAATCAAAAAGAAAAAATGTGAAACTGAGGATAAACAATCTTTACAGTAAATTCAAGCTGTACCGGTAAAATTTATTAAATACAGTTTTGTGAAAGTAAAAAATTCTATTCATACATGTAAAAAGCATTACTTAATGAAAACAAAAATATTAATGATATTGTGTGTTCTGTTTTCAACTCTGTGGTTGAGCGCACAAAAACCTTGGACCCTTCAACAATGTGTTGACACAGCATTGGCAAATAACCGGAATGTAAAGCAACAATCGTTGACAAAGCAAAATAAAGAAATTGAGTATGAACAGGCCCGCAACAATTTATTGCCGAATTTAAATGCCGGGATAGGTCAGAATTTCGGATTTGGGCGTGTTGTAGGGAATAATAATACATATACCTCAGGGACAGCTTCTTCTCAAAGCACAAATTTTAGTATTTCAGGGGGTGTTACCTTATACAATGGATTTAAACTGAGAAATACCATACAGGCGAAAAAAGCAGAAATGAATGCTTCCGAAGCTGACTTGTTAAAAATTAAAAGTGATATAACTACAAGTGTAGCTGCCGGTTTTTTACAGATATTACTGAATAAAGAATTGCTGCAAATTGCAACCGATCAGCTTGAGTTGACTAAAACGAAAATAGAACAACGCAAAGGCCTGGTTGCTGCCGGCAAAATGGCCGAAGGTGAGATGTATGATTTATTGGCACAGGAGTCAAAAGAAGAACTCACTAAACTACAGGCTCAAAACACCCTGAATCTATCATTGTTGGATTTAGCACAGTTTCTTGAACTGGATCATTTTGAAAATCTGGATATTGTAACACCGGATAATTTATCGGAAACAGATTTGAGACTTCTGTCAGCTGATGAGGTCTTTCAAAGTGCCATGACCCATAGGCCTGAAATCAAAAGTGCTGAATACCACTTAAAAAGCAGTGAGTATAATGTGCTGATATCAAAAGCTGATTATTATCCTTCCTTAGCTTTATCTACAAGTCTGGGTTCAGGTTATTATAATGATAACAGCGTAAACCCTGTTACGAACACAAAATATGATTACGGTTCTTTTGGAACTCAGATTTCAGATAAAATAAATGCCGGTATCAGCCTGAATCTTTCAATACCTATTTTTAATAAGTATGCTATTCGAAACAATGTCCGTTCAGCCGAACTCGGAGTAAAAAGCAGTAAAATAAGTATGGACAATGCCAGACTTGAATTAAAGAAAAGTATTCAACAAGCTTATTACAATGCATTGAGCGCGAAAAGCCGTTGGGATGCTGCCTTAAAATCAGAAACGGCAAGTCGTGAAGCCTACCGGTTTACGAATCAAAAATTCGAAGCAGGCAGAGCAACCCTTTACGAATTGTATCAGGCTAAGAGTAATCTGACTCAGGTGTTGTCAGAACAGGCACAAGCAAAATATGAGTACTTTTTCAGAATTAAGTTGCTCGAATTATTGAAATAAATGAAGCTGATTGAATTGAGATAGGAGAAGCCTGAAGTATGTAAGCGTACCTAAAGGAGATTGATAGGAATGTTTTTTTTGATCCTTTTAAATCTTAGATTCTATTACCGGATAATAATAAAACTATTAATTATGAATGCAGATAATATTAAATCGCAAATGCGAAAAGGTTACCTGGAATATTGCATTCTACTTATTCTAAGGAAAAAACCTGCCTATACCTCGGATATTATTTCCGAACTGAAAGAGGCTAAATTAATTGTTGTTGAAGGAACTTTATATCCACTGCTTACACGATTGAAAAATGGCGAGTTGTTGGATTATAAATGGGAAGAATCAACTCAGGGACCTCCCCGTAAATATTATGAAATGACAGTTCAGGGTTCCGGTTTTCTGGATGAATTAGAAAACTCATGGAATGAGATCAACAATGTTGTAAAAAAAATCAAAGGTGAGATTTAAACAGAAATAAATTTTAAATTATGAAAAAGACATTAACTGTTAATTTGAATAACATCGTTTTTCATATCGACGACGATGCGTATGAAATGCTCCAGACTTATCTTTCCGAGATTGCTGATCATTTTCAATCGGATGATGAGAGAACTGAAATAATGAATGATATTGAAGCCAGGATAGCTGAACTATTTAATGAAAAGCTACAAAAGAATAAAAACGTAATTAACCTGACCGATGTACAGGAAATTATTGAGGTTATGGGTAAACCAAGCCAGTATACCGGTGATGATGAAGAGCCAGTAGCTTCACCAAAAACTGATAAGAAACAAAAATCACGACGCTTTTACAGGGATCCTGAAAATGCAATTTTAGGAGGTATTGCCGGTGGATTAGCTGCGTACTTTAATCTGGATGTAACTTTGATTCGAATCATTCTTGTAGTGTTGGTCTTTTTAGGAGTCGGGTTTATTATTCCAATCTATATAGTGGTTTGGTTTGTTGCTCCTGCCGCACTGACATCCTCTCAACGACTTGAAATGCAGGGAGAAGATGTAACGGTTGAAAATATTAAGACCGAAGTGAACAACGTCAAGAGTTATATGGAAAGTGAAAAATTCAAAGAATCTGCTCAAGGTGCAGGTGAACGGGTTTTAGAGATATTGCGTTGGTTCTTTAAAATTATTTTCGGTTTTGTTGGGGCAATCATTGGAATCGTTGGAATTGTGGTGATTGGGGCATTAATACTGGCACTTTTCTTGCTGATTTTTGAACCTGCCGTATTAAATGGATTTGCTCCTGATTTATACTCAAACTGGGCTGTATTGAGTCCTGATAAAATGATTCTGTTAGTTCTTTCAATGATATTGCTGATAGGAAGTCCTATATTTTTATTAATCTATTGGGGTACTCATATGGTTGCAGGTCGAACTAATACTAATCATACTGCATCATGGGTTGTTCTGGTTCTTTGGCTGGCAGGATTATTTATGTTCTATAGTATTGGAGCTAACACATTGTTCCATTTGCGTAATCACAACGGGCATCAATTCTCAATCAACTGGAACGACGATGATACACCTTTTGGAAATGAAAGCAGAAAGTTAGGATCATATCATGCAATTGATATCTCCGGAAATTTTGAATTGACATTAAAAAAAGATTCTGTGCAGGAAGTAATTGTTTCATCACCAAATGATTTTTTATCTAAAGTAATAACGAAAGTTGAAAATGGAGTTTTATATATTTATTCTGATGGAATTCTAATGAACAGAAAATTAAAAGTTACTGTTTCGTCCGATTCAATTCGAAATATTGTGGCTAAAGGTGCCTGCAAAATTGAATCAGATTCACCTCTGATTGCCAGGGATTTTTCACTTGAACTCCTTGGTGCCAGTGAAGCCGATTTGGATATGAAGGTCACCGGACAAATAAATTTAGATTTGAAAGGAGCTTCAAAAGTTGAAATGAAAGGTTCGTGCAATACTTTTAAATTGATTGGTGTGGGCGCCAGTAATATCGAAGCTGAAGACCTTATTACAAAAGATGCAGTTGTTCACGTGAGTGGTGCTACACATGCTCAGGTGTATGCCTCAGGAAGTTTAAATGCAGAAGCTTATGGTGCCAGTGAAATTGATTGCAAAGGAAATCCTAAAAATGTAAAAAAATCAGATAATATTGGTTCAAGTATCAATGTTGAATAGATTAATTGTTATCAAATAATTTATTATATAAGTATAATTGCCCGCTTTGTCCATTGACAGAGTGGGCAATTTTTTTTTTATTTACATATAAGTAAGTTGTCCTGTCTTTTGAGATCAAGTTATTTTTATTTGCAATTCATGTACTAATATTGCTAAATCAAAAAAAGAAAGAATATTTTTCGAAATTAATTTTCAATGATGATTCTTACATAATATTAAAAAAATGATAGTTAATAAAAAATAAAATAATATATAAAAAACATAATTAAATTAATTCAAATTTAAACCTATTAAATATTAATATATCGAGAATAAAAAAAGTGCTTATTGAAACAAAAATATTTACTACACACAATTAATACCAATATCAATAATTAGAAATATTAAAAAATATCAACTGTTCATTAGTTGAAGTTTATGGTGAACAATTAAAATTAAATAATTGATTGATTTTAACTATTGATTTTTATTCATAATATATTAATATCCAGTAAGCTCTTTTCTAAATGATTGTAGTAATATTTACTACAATTCATCAAAGCATCTATGTATTTAATAATGATTATATTTGGTACGAATTTTTAAAGATTAATTATCATCTGGTTGTATATTCTACTTCGAATTTGTGAATGTGTTTTTTTATTTAAAGAAAACTGTATAAACTAATTTAAAGAATTAAATTTTGTTTTGCTAAAAGTAATAAACGAAATCAATTATTTGTAGTTCTTCATATTGAATTACAAACAATTATTGAACTCATTTTATAACAATAACTCAAATAAGAAGTACCTGATTAGATTTTAAATTGGTTTTTCTCTTTTCATTTATAAAATTTTTAAATGGAGGTGAGGATATGAAATAATAGCATTGTATGAAATATTTCAGATTGATTTTTTTTCTATTAATTACCAGTACTATTCAGGGACAATCATTATGTCCTATTTCAACCTCAGATATAAAAGTTTGCCCGAATACCAATGGTCAATTAACGGCTTCAGGTGCTGATTTTTATACCTGGACACCTTCGGCTGGATTAAGCGATACTACTATTGCCAATCCTATTGTAAAAGTTGCTTCCACTACTACCTTTTTTGTTACCGGATATACTGAGAGTAGCAATAATTTAATTAAAAATGGCGATTTTACAAACGGAAATAATTTCTTTACTACCGATTATAAATTTACTAATACCGACCTGGTACCTGAAGGTAATTATACAGTAGGCACTAATCCAAAAACATATCATACTTCTTTTTCAACCTGTAAAGATCATACTTCCGGTTCCGGGAATATGTTAATCGTAAATGGGATACCTGTTCCTAATTCAACAATTTGGGAACAAACCATTACAATTAAACCAAATCAGGATTATGCATTTTATGCATATGTTACACCTGTCTCCCCTTTAAATCCGCCCGTATTGCAGTTTAGTATAAATGGAAAAGTGTTAGGCACTCCTTTTGTAACACCACTAGGAACCTGTAACTGGAATAAATTTTATGCTATCTGGAACTCTGGACCAATTACAACAGCTGTAATCAGAATCGTAAATCAAAATATCATTGCTAATGGAAATGACTTTGCCATTGATGATATCAAATATGTTGAATTATGTAAAGTTACAAATAAAGTCTCTGTAAATGTCGGGCCTTTAACTTCCAATACAGATATTGCAATTTGTTCATCAGCTTTTCCATATAATTGGAATGGAGTTAACTATCCTGTTAGTGGAACTTATTCAACCCATTTAACCAGTACAATTGGTTGTGACAGTGTTGCTACCCTTGTATTAACTGAAAAAATACCAACCGTTTCATCGACCAGTGTTTCCATTTGCAGTTCGGCATTCCCGTTTATCTGGAATGCTACAAGTTACCCGGTTGCAGGAAGTTATTCAAAGTCTTTAATCAATAAAGCAGGTTGTGACAGTGTTGCAACTTTAGTCTTAACAGAAAAAAAATCATCAGGTTCTGTATACCAAAAGACCATCTGCTTAAATGAATTGCCTTACACATGGGATGGCCGGACTTTCACACAAGAGGAAACTTATGTAAAAACAAAGGATATAAATGGGATTCAACTGATGAATGTGGTGGGCTGTGATAGTACAGCTACTTATATTCTGACTGTCAACCCAATACCCACAATAACAAATACACCTTTAGCTCAAACTATTTGCTCAGGTACAAGTACATTATTAGTTAATCTGACATCAGATGTTGCCTCAACTACCTTTGAATGGACAGCATCAACAGATACTGCTATTGCTGGATTCACAACCAATGGAACCAATATAATACCTGCTCAGACCCTTTCCAATCCAAATAATTCAGCAGCAGGAACAGTAACTTATGTCATTACACCAAAAGCCAATGGTTGTACCGGTACAGCTGTAAATTACGTGGTAACAGTTAATCCTGAACCTATTACATTAACTATATATCATAAATAAAAAAATAATTTTGATTATTAAAGCTTTAAAATATTAAACTAATATATTATGAAAACGATTGAAAAATTTTTTCAATGGCTAACAGTGTTGCTGTTGATTTCAGTAAACGTAATAGATGCAATGGCGCAAGGCCCTTATCCATCCTCAACATCATCACTTTCAGTATGTCAAAATTCCATCGAACCTTATGGTGTGATTTTTACGACCGGTTCAACATATACCTGGAGCATAAGCGATCCTTCAGGTATTATTACCGATGGTGCAACTCCTAACCTTAAAACGGTAAACTGGACTAAGCCAGGTGACTTTACGTTGCAAGTAGTTGAAACTAATAAATTTGGTTGTATCGGAGCTCCTGTTTCCATAAATGTAAAAGTAAATGCTTTACCAATTGCACCGACTGCAGTTAATGTGACAGAATGTTTTGATGGCAATGTGCACACAGGAAGTGCTACAGCAGGTGCCGGTGAAAGTATTGTCTGGTACGATGCAGCAGCAGGCGGTACTATCATCACAGCACCGGGCGCAACGGCACCAGGCAGCTATACTGCATATGCAGCAGCAAAGAACAATACAACAACTTGTGAAAGTTCGGCTAGAACATTAGTTACTGTGACAATTTATGCTTTACCGGTTGCTCCAACCGCAGTTAATATAACAGAATGTTTTGATGGCAATGTACACACAGGAAGTGCTACAGCAGGTGGCGGTGAAAGTATTGTATGGTACGATGCAGCAACAGGTGGTACTATCATCACAACACCGGGCGCAACGGCACCAGGCATCTATACTGCATATGCAGCAGCGAAGAATAATACAACAACTTGTGAAAGTTCGGCAAGAACACTGGTTACTGTGACAATTTATGCTTTACCGGTTGCTCCAACCGCAGTTAATGTAACAGAATGTTTTGATGGC
>Ga0302271_10001055_pt1 | contig 27024 bp, 19 predicted proteins | sample III_Bog_N1_1_FD_198767 | JGI IMG/M metagenome (GOLD analysis project Ga0302271, IMG submission 198767) | Peat permafrost microbial communities from Stordalen Mire near Abisko, Sweden - III_Bog_N1_1 | ecosystem: Environmental > Terrestrial > Soil > Wetlands > Peat | place: Sweden: Abisko... | reverse complement strand
CTTGAGAAGAAAAGTTAATTACAGTGTTGTCTTGCGAGATCCTTATACTGCACTCAGCAATCGTTTTATTGAAGCGTTCATCAACAGAATCGCCTCCAAGAGTAAATCAAACCATTATCCAACATAAATTATAAGAAAAAAAGAACGTTTTATGATTTATATTAATTTTACTTTCTTTTTGTTGTTTCCCCTTACTTAAAGACGACGAATCCTAACATGAAAAAGGATAAGAAATCCATGTGAATCAACGACTTAAGTTCATCTCATCCAATGACCTATCTAAAACAGACATCAACATCAATGGGTTTGTTGAAGATCCTTTATTGTTTTTAGAGAAATACTTCCTCGCTCTTTCGAACATCAATGTCAATGTTGTAGCACTCGGTGGAGGTGCAGGCATGGGAAAAACACATTTATGTCGTCTATTTATGAGACAATTACTCAAACGAATTCAAGAAACTGGTAGTCGTAAATTCGCTATCCCTATCATGGTCGATATGATTGAAGTGGAAAACTAAGAAAAGCACTCCGATCTAGAGAGATTCTTGAAGAGTTCCCTTGAACGTTATCCTTTTAGAAATGCTGAAGAAATCGCTTATTTGAAGAATTCTACTGTTCCAAAAGTCATCATCCTTGATGGACTCAGTGAGTGGGCTTGGGGCAGTCCAAATCGATCTATCAGAGAGTGGATTCGCTTGAGAGAATGGTAAAACACGAAATTAGTCATAACTTCTAGAAGACCCTTTGTTCGAGCTGAAGAATACCCATACTTCTATGGATAAAAATGCAAACAACCTGCGGATCTACAAGTTGGAGATGATGATCAAAGAGAAGGATGCTTTGAGGTTCTGTAGATCCTATCGTTCAGCTAAGAAGGAGTTGAAGATTACGTAAGTCAAAAAGAAAAATAAATCGCTTAAGATCTAGGTGTTGCCTTACCTGGGTAGAGTCTCGAAGAATCAATGTCGATGTCTGAGCTAGGCAGTTAATCTGGTATTGAAGCTCGCAGTAAAAAAGCTAGTTATTCCTTAGCTAATTAATTCGAGATAGGTGTCCTTATGGGCATGTTCCGAAGCTGCACAAGAGCGAATTCCCATTTGATTGATATGCTAGAAAGACCATTTAATATCTTTTGTTTCATGGAGTTGCTCTCGAAAGTCGAAGGCATGAAGGAAATCTATTGGGGGAAAGATAAATTAGCTAATAAACACCACGCAGAAAGAGCTAAAACCGCTACTTGGCTGTCGAATCTGGAAGAAATGCAAGAAAAATTATTCGTTGAAGAAATTCAAAACATGATCACCGATGCTATCATCGAAGAATCACTCAGGGAACTAGTCATGAATGCATTAGCTTAATTTTTCTAATCATTAGCGATGAAGTTCTTTATGTAAAGGAAATACAAAGCGACGCTAGGTGAACTCGAAGATCTCATTGAAAAGCAAAAGTTAGAGATCCTCAACAGTGGTGGACTCGTCTAAGAAGTTGCTAGTTTTGAGAAAGTTGCTTCTTTGATTCTCAGAGACATCTAATAGACATCATTCCTAGCTTCAAGTGATGTATCGTTCTTCACGTTTATCAAGCCAACGAACAAAAACCCATCTGAACCTGAAGTCACGATCGGATAAGGTGCTGTACCTGCTGCATCGTAACTATTTAGTTTCAGAAATCCTTCATGGCTCGAGTTCATGATTGCTAGAGCTATGAAACATGATTTTGATATTCATGGGAATAAACTGCACACATTGCCTCTGTCAACTTTGTAGAAATTTGCGATTAATAGAAGGTACCTTCTCGAAGAGAGAAGATCAGGGGAACATCTACCATTTTCACTTTCATAATGGACACACCATGCATCGGTGGAGATGCATATTCTTTAGAAATTAGCTGTGATTATTAGAAAAGATCTTTTAGATGATGACTTCCAATAGAAGATGAATGTCAAAGATATTGGAAGTCAGCATAGGTTCATACAGTTGATTTAGAGGACAAGAAGAAGAGCTAAAAAATATCAATCTTCGCAATAGCAGTAACAAACTGAAGAATGGGTGCTAAAGCAGTAAAAGCATCCTCTTGATGCAGCGTCTTCGAATATGCTTAGCGCAATTTGCTTCAATAAGCTGACTCTTGCGAATGTGAAACTCCGAGATTGCAGTTTCAGCAGAGCGTATCTATATGGCTACCGTGGAGAAATCGATGTGGCATGCTCAGATGTGAGTGAATCGAATCTCCGTGCAAGCAGTATTGTCATCTCCAGGAGTAAGTTCATGCACTGTCTGCTCGACGAAGAAAAGAAAAACCACGAAAGGTGGAGCAGCTAGCATGCCTATTCCTATGCTTCGTTGATTTTCAAAGATAACAAAACGTTGATTTGTGGAACGAATTTTGGAGGGATCTCCACATTTTAGCTTCACGAATCTACAATGAAGAAGCGAGTTACACAACATCGCAAAGACAACTAGGATGATGATGAAGAGACAATGATTCAAAGAAACGAAGATGCTTTGTCATTCTGGGAGATGAAATCTCATTAAAGACATTTCCAAGAAGAAATCCGAGCCGTAGCGTCAAATTAAGGGGATATCTATTATTCCTTTTTGAATGTGATAGCCCATGTCAACGAGTAAGGATAAGAAAAAGAAGTAGTCATGGGACATTAGAATAAAATTAACGCAATTGATATATGCACGAAATATAACTTGTTAGCTACAGCCTCCAGTGATCACACTTGCAGGATCTGGAATATTAAATAAGGTGGACAGGAAATAAACAAAAAGAAGCCAGCCTCGAATAATAACAACAATGAAAGCGATTCCTAAGTTGACGAGGATGTGGAGGAGTCATTTGCGGAAATGGAACTATTGCATACATTGAATAAGCACTACGCTGAAATCACATGTGCAGCATTTTCCCCGAATGGAGCCTATCTTGCTACTGGCTCTTATGATGAGACCATCATCATCTGGGATGTTACTGCTTAGTTTGTTGATTTGAAGGTGCTCACTGTGAATCACGATTGGATAACAACATTGTGTTTCTCTGGGGATTCAAGTATTCTTTCTGCAGGTTCTTCATCGAGTTAAGTGAGACTCTGGGATATCTAGAACAATTTCTCTGTGATTCAGAATATTGATAGGTAAATTTCTAGGGTTTCAACTTCTGTAAGTGAGCAGGAATCAGATTGTGTTGGCGGTATTGCTTGTTTGAAATTCTAGCCGAATGGAACTTTGTTAGCATTTGCAACATTCGAGGAACCAGGTGTTCAAGTTTGGGATCTAGCGAAAAAAGGCAAACAAAAAGAATATGTCCCTGTGAAGGTGTATTTCCTAGATAGTTCTGTGATTATCAGTGATTTCTAAACTGAAAAAATGCCATATTTCTTGGTTAATTCTCTAGCATTTTCACCTGACGGTAAGCTCCTCGCAGCTGTGTCTTAAAACCAAAGTCTTTGCTCTGTATGGAATGTCTCAAACTCTTAAGATTCCTTGTCACTTTAGTCCGTTCTTTCACCTAATAAAGTTGCAGTTTTAGCTGTTTCTACTGATCAACTACTGATGGCTACCAGTGGAGGTATTGCTGCACCACATAATGATTAAGCTCGTATAACTATCTGGGGAATGATGAAAAAGGGAGAGCAAGCTATGATTATTTAGACTCTAGATCTACAACTTCATAAAGCTCCAATAACTAGCTTAACTTTCTCCGTTGGAGATGAATTAATTATCTCCGGTGATCAAGATGGACATATCGTTGTCTGGAAAGGTGAGAAGCTCTACTAATAAATCCCATAGCCAGCCACGGTTAACTCAGCAGATTAATCAGCGAATCCTCTTAATCCATTCCATTATTCGCCTCTTAAGAGATTCCTAGCTCACAAGGGTTCAATCGACTAAGTTGCTTTCTCCGTCAATACATAATTCCTCGTCACCAGTTCATCCCGAGAAAAAGCTTGCAAAGTTTGGAATGTTGCTGCTTCTGCAGGGTATACTTTTGAGTTCTCTCACAGTATCCAATGGGAAGAAGAACTAGCACTCAGTAAACTAGAATTCTCTCCGAACGGCTTGTATTTAGCTACTCTCCCATAACCAACAATCAACATAAGCTTAATCAGCACAACTTATGATGCACTACCTCCCTAGCCAGCGAATCATTTCACCTCAAATAGCTTAGCTAAAAAGTCATCTTGTTGCTTCATTTGGGATGCAAGGGATAGGTTTTCATATGTTGGGATTATTGGTACAGTCAAAGGAAAAGAAGGAAGATCATTTTCAACTTAAATCCTGGCGATAGGATTCTCTAAAAACAGTTAACTGTTCGTGACTGGTTAATCCAACGGCCTATGTGCTATTTGGGACTCTCAATCAGCACATTTTAGCTTTATCTAAACTCTTGATGCTCATTTTAGTGCAATTTCTCATCTCACATTTTCAGGTGATTCCTAAATGCTTGCTACAGCTTCGATCGATCAAACATGTAAATTGTGGCATGTTCCTAATCGCTACAATGAAGTTTCATCGTTTTATATTCCTCCAGATGTCTCAGACATTCATTTTGTCAGAAAAGGTCATTCTTTAGCAGTAGCTTCAACTTCAGATGAATTCTGCTTGAAATTCTATGATGTATTCTCACCTTCTTATCAAGTAGACGAGCTACGAGCACACTCATCTTATGTGACTTAAGTAGTGTTTTCTCTCGATGGGAGATTCCTCTTGACAGCTTCACGAGATAGCACCTGTAGAATTTGGGATCTTAAAAATAACTTCTTTTAACATTTTACGATAAATTTAAATTTCTAGAAATCTCAAGCAACCAAAAATTAACCTGATAGCAATTAACAACAAGGACAACAAAATAGCATTCTTTCTAAAATGAAACACACTCCGAAGTTCATAATTAACGAGAAAGACGGAGAGGCCAACACAGATTCTGAAACTGAAGATACATCCGATGGAAATAATCATAAGAAGAAAAATGGAAAAAATAATGGTCTGGGTGATAAATTCGATCGAAAACAAGCGAAGAAACGACATTCATTTAGTGCTCCACCGAATATCAAACCGTCGTAGAAATATCAACAATAAGTCAAGGAAAAATTCAAAGATGAGAATATTGACGAGGAGGATTTCGTGGATATTGGTGGAATCATAACAGCTGTTATTTCCACCCAAGGCACGTTTGTCTTCATAGTATCTGGTGAAGATAGCAAGCACATTGCACTTTATGATTTGAAAAGAGGAACCGATGATGTTCGAGAATCCATCCTTCCATTTACACTCCCTGATACAATATCTTGTTTAGCACTTTCCCCTAAAGACGATTATCTCGCTGTTGGTTGTGCAAATGGAGACACTTAAATCTTCAAAAGAACTAGTCTAAGTCCATATGACTGCGAGTTGGAACTCTGCAAGGATCTTCGAGGCAAGCATGCTAAAAACGTATCTTGTGCAGCGTTCTCAAGAGATCTGAAATATTTCGCTACAGGATCGTGGGATATCACCTGTAGAGTATACGAAGTAGCAAACGGAGAATTCTAAATGCTTCATAATCTTGAAGGATAGTATGGATATATTCTCTCATTAGATTTTTCACTTTCAGGCGATCAGCTAGCAATCAGCTCAAGAGATTGCAGTTGCTACATTTGGGATCTCTCAAATCGACTGACAATCGAAGAAATCATGGATCATCGATAGGCAACGACTTCTATTTCCTATTCGAAATACAATCTCGCAACAGCTTCCAAAGATGGATCGTTTATTCTCTACGACCCAAGAGATGAGTACAAAATGGTCAGAAAGATTGAGCGCCTACCCGATTCCGTTACAAACGTTAGTCTTTCCCCAGATGGGAAATATTTAGTTGTTGGGCTATCGAACTCAGTGATTTAAGTATGGGATTTGTTTAACTAATACGATCTTACAGTCGAATTGACGAATGACGCAAATTACATGCAGATCGTAGAAATGGAAAAAGCTCTGGAATAGCATGATCAGACAATTGTTTCGATGTCAGAGAGTATTTGCAATTTTGTGTCTGAAGAAGAGAAGAAGGAAGGTCACAATGAAGGTGATGCTGAGACTGCTTCATAGAAGGAGCAAATGCTGAAATAGATTCCAGCAATGAAGAAAGATATTGTGGATATTATTTTCAAAGAGAAATATCCAGCTTACAAGGAAAATACGAATCTTCAATATGAAATCGAAACAACAGAGGAAAATCATATTCTTATCACATTGCCTAAGTACCCCATTTGCTTGTTGACGCTGTGAGGAGATTACATAGGATTAAAGCAACAGCATCTTGAAGATTCTCATGAGGGGAAAAAGATTGATTTTGGATTATTTGTGTCTGTCCATGTATGTGTATGTGGTTGATAAAGTAAAAACAATAAACAAAACATTTTAGAGAAAGAAATTGTGTTTAATTTTTTGAGGCACATTTTGTGTAATGAAAAATGTTTTTATTGTGAGTTCCTCTAATCCTCTAATATTTTCTTCAAATTCTTCATCCATTGTGTGGTATTGCCCTCTTTAAGTTTTGGATATCATTTTGAAGATTCTCATTGAGATTCTTGATTCTTGATTCAAGCTGACTCTTGATATGCTTCCTCTCTGACTTGCTCTTCTCCAGCCTGAAACAACAGCAACAATAGAAGCGATTTTAAAATAAAAATAATAATATTTTCTGCCCAAAACTTATTAATTCTTACTCATTGAGTATGTTATCAGTTGGATTGATGAGGGAAAGATCATTGATGCTTGATTTATGCGTCCTAATTTCTCTGGAAGATTCTGGACGAGTAGGTAGTTAATAGTTCTCATTATTAGCAGCCATCTAAGACAATAACTACATCTGATTGTTATCCCCAGTTACCCTCGGATAATGATATTATGGTGTTAGGATATTCCTCAGAACTCCTTCTTAAACTGGAGCGTTGTTTTAGTAAAACTTCTATTGTCCCTTCGGAGTTGCCCTCAGACTTGAAGGCTAACTGTATTTCCCAAATGCCTATTGAGTGTTGCTTTTAATTAACTATTTTCCTCCTTAGGTAAAACCAGAATCTGCAGAAAGATTAATAAAAGAATAAGATAATAAAGAAAAAGGATTTGACAAAAATAAATTCCTTAATTTGTGAATTTTCTTTATTATTTATCTTCTTTACTCATTGATTTGGATGGTTCATCGAACGATTTTTCTTAGAAAAACTATCCTGGTTTTCTATCCGTAAACAGTGATGCTGTCGAAGCATTATTCATATAATTTTACTTCTTTGATTGCATCCCAACAGCTGCACTCTAATTTAACCTTTAATCTAATTAGTATTCCTGTTTGGATAATTATTCTTCAGCATTTTCAGCATTCAAAGTAGTCTCAATCTACTGAGTTAAGCATCTTATTTTATCTTTCATTTGCGTTCTCTATCGAGAAAATTATTTCTAAAGAATCTTGTAGTCTTTCGAACTTACACCTGGTTAAGTAATAGATTAAAGCTACTGGAGTTCCTATCCAGATGGTGATCCAGTCGATCCATTAAAGTTCATATTACTTTGATTCTTACGAATGGTAAAATCAATTTCTTCAGGGGATTACGACCGAGATGATCTTTTCTACTGATAAGTTGAATAATTCTTAATTCTAATCTAGGACGATGAATTATTATTCAGATTACTATTACCTTTATTCCCCTCAAACCCTTGATTTCCTTAAGTTTACGATGGAGACATAAGACTTTAAAGGAAATTCGTTGTACTAGTTTATTATTAATCTACTAGTAAACTCACTTAATATCTTAACGTAGCGATTTCCTATTGTTACTACTGAATCTACGCAGCTTACGCTTACTCATGATTCTATTGCTATTCCATTTAAATCTACAATTATCCAATAATACCTTAATACTCTGCAACTTTCTAATCATAAGTCGTCTGAAGTGTTGTGATAACTTACACACATTCTTAGATGTGTTCTCTTTATTTGCTATCCGCATCTTCGAGTTCAATAGCTCTCGCTTCGAATACGTCAAGTTCATTTTCTTATTATTCTATTTTATTCTTGAACTCTGAAGCCATCGTAATCGACTATTTCAGTTTCTCTTCGATGTCTAATTTTTCACTGACTAACTATCTCGTGTTTAATTCGACTGCTTTTTCATATTCCTAGAAATCCATAGATTTCTCTTGAAGCTCCGCTTGGAGTTGAGTTAGTTCTTTAGCTAACGATTTGTTCTCTGAACGAATGTTCTTTTGAGTTGTTTCCTCTTCACCCATTTGAAATAAATATTCTTAGTTGATTTCGTTTATGTGTGCATCTTGTTCTTCAAGTTTGTCTTCAAGTTCGCGGATTCTTTCAGAATAGCTCTACTCGTTTTTCTCGTTGTTTGTGATTTAACGGCGAAGGGAATTCTAATTGTTAAAGAAGAAAAAGGAAATCAAAGAGGATTAGAATGAAGGGGAAGAGAAATCAAAAAGGAGCTACAACTATTCTAAAATATGATTATAATCTGTGTATTTTAACCCCCCAAAACGAATTAATATTTTATCTAATTTTAATAAAATTTGTTTACAATTTCCGCAGTTAATTCCACAACTTTCTCTTACATCAGCACATTTTATTCCATAAGCTCCCTCGATTTCACTGCAATCTCCCCTCTTTCTTCGTCAATATTATCCAAATGCGCTTTGTTCTCTTTGCAATCCGCAACAAGCAGCTATTAATGGTTTCTAAGATTATTAATCGTCTTTTATAATCCTAATCTAAGCTCCTTTTGCAGTTAAAAGAGGGATATTCTCTTCAAACTCATTTCCTTTCTACTCGTGACATTCTCAATCACAGCTCTGTTTCTAATTCTTCTTTAAATTAACCTCCTCCATCCATGGAAGGCATCATTCACTCCTTATATTTATTTCTTATCCAATACCATTAGAACTTACCGTTAAGTTTTCTTCTTCATTAGTTTATTATCACTGAATATCTTCCATTATCTAAAGAACATTAGTTGTGTCTATTTATCTTTACTTTATCTCTCTAGAACAGTTTTCTAATGCGATAAAAATGCCCTAAACCAAACGATCATAGTTTGTCTCTTAACAATATGTTCTTGCTTTGTTTATATTGCGCGACTTAATAGTTATCTACGATGCCTCATATCAACTAACGATTTAATCCCATGGAAATGACGTAAAACCATTTATCTAGCACTAAAAATCTTAGCTTATTCATCAAGTTTCTTCAAATTTCTAATTATTTTATTCATTAAAAATTTATCAAAAATTATTCTAAAAATCCAATAAACCACCCCCTCCTTATTACCTTGACATCTTGAATGTATTCTTCCAAGTCTATAACAATCTCTTAGTGATAAATAGATCTGCAAGTGCATTTCGTTCTTTGTTCTCTCTCGCAGCTTATACAAACGGACCAGCTAAATAATTAAACACCGCTCTAACTTTTTTCTTTTTCTCATGCGCAACATATTTATTCGCTTTAATGATGCTATTCACAGCATCTTTTCTATTCTTCTTCAGACTATTAAAAGTTAATCTTAGCTAATGAAGATTTTTGAGTCTCAATGCAGCTGATTACTTTAACTTCATTGGTCGAGCATACTCGGCAATAAATATTTTCCATGCTTTCATGAATTTTCTTTTGGATTTGCTATTTTCAAACGATACAGCTTTCTATTATGCAATTGCTAGTTCTTTATCAGATAACTTAAAATCTCGGAGATTCATCTTTAGCGATTTCCAAACTTTCAATTTAGTCTACTTGTTTCGAATAGCATTGATCCTATTAGTCCATTAGTTATTTCTTTCTTTAATCGAAAGGAACTACTTCCAAGCTGTAATCGCAGTGGATATCCTATTTTATTCTTATTTTAATTTGAATTTACTTAATTTAATTGAAAATCTTGAGTTCGATTTCCATTTCTAAAAATGATCTACTAAGTTACTTAAAACTTATTCCTACTACTACACTCTACTGAATCTCTTTAGTATGCAATATCTTCTTAATTTACTGAATGTATTTCGAAGTAGTTGCACATTTCGATCAATTTTCTTATCAAATCTAAATTTATGTACACGTGACTCAATATCAGTTGCTATTTGCAGCATACTCATACCGAAACGAAGAATCCTTTTGTGTTAGAATTTTTCCACTAATGCATTAAACTAATGCTCTCTTCTAAAAGCTGATAACTGCTATTCAGCTTCTTTAATGATTTATTATTAATAATTCACTTATTTTTGGGATTCTCCGATTTATCCATTTGTAATCATAACTTTACTTAATTCACTTCGTAATTCTCTAACTTCTTCATCAAGTAACCTACTCTTCTCTCTGTTCCTATCAATTTCTTCTAAATATACTTATTGCTAACTTACTCCTCTTTGAATATTCTAATCACTTGAACTTTTCACTTCCACAAGTGTGTCTTTTATCGTATTATTCATTATCTTTAGTTATTCGATTTCTTCTTCTTTTTTCTCCATTTTTTTAGTTAATTCACCAAGTATTGATTCTAATTCCTTATTGCGTCTTCTGTATGGAGTTGTAGATTATTCGTGTCTTCTGAATTCTTGGGAACTTTCTCTAGCACTTTTCATAAATTTATTGCAACATTCATCTTAATGATTGCTCTTCTTTGTTGGCCTAACAAATGATGTTGGCTAGGGGATTGTACGATTAGGAGATGTTTCAGCGGAACTATTGTGATTATTAGTTATATCTTATTATCCTCTAATTGGACTTGTTTAATGGAAAAAGTTTGGTTAAGAATTGCTCATAAATGGCCCTGAATTCTAACTGCTCGATAAAAATATATCTTATTCTTGTTGTTCTGTTTTTGCTAGTCTACTTCGAGTTACTGGGGAAGCGAAATTGCTGTTTCCTACAGAGGAAGTTGCTGGGTTGAAGCTCTCATTGAGGTTATTATTAGAATTATTATTCTTATTCTTATTGCCACCTCCGATCTTCGAAAATAAGTCAAGCTCATCATCAGGAAGCTTAACATTCTATTATTTTCTACTAGCTCCAGCTGACTTTAAGCTCGTTGCAGATTTACTAGATGCTAGTACATTTACCTTATTATTATTGTTGTTACTCCTCACTGGCGATCTAGGAACCTTTTATGAATCTTAATTATCTTTAGCTAAACTTGATCCTTTGAAATCACTATTATTCTAGCCATATTTCTGAGGCTAAAACTTTAATCGGAATTCCTACACAAATTGCTAATATGCTTGAGTTTTTTTAGTAATTAGCACATCTAACTCTGCTAGTTTTATGTTTTGTTTCTTGAGCATTTCCTAGAATGCTCGCTCGTAATTATCCTCTTCGTTTCCTGAATATTGCTGCTGAAAATCTAAAAAGAGTTCTAAGATGTCATTTAAAAGGAGATCCTAGAGTTCTTCTTTTTCTCTGTCGGAAAGTGTCAAAAGGAAATCAAATGATCTTTTGAATAGTTATAAGGAATACTCCCCTTAAGATTCAAGGGACTTTCCGAATCTACCAGCATGACTTGCGGCTATTTCTCGATGGATGTCAAATCGCTGAGAAAACTGGTTTTTTGAAGAAAATAAATATAAAATAATTAGTTTTTTTCTTATCAAATCAGAGGTGATTTTCTATCTTACTGAGTTTAGCTGCATTATCAGCCCATAGTTTCTGAGCATGAGAGCAAGAAGTTGAGTCTGTTATTTCGCTTTGACTTCACATTAAAGTCGATTCTCCTCTGTGACTACTTTCCCATCAAGATTCTTTAGATTCTTTAACGCAGTCAGAAGGAATATCTTGTAATTTGGGTGTTTCGCTATGGGATTGCCAGTTAGATTCAAACATTCAAGTTCACTCAAAGATTAGATCTATCTCAGCACTGATACATCAGCTAACTGAATGTTAACAAATAAATGGTGAGTTTTATTGTCTAAAATAATGCAATTTAATGAATAATAATTATTAATCTACATCATTGTTAGTAAGAGTCAAGGTTTTAAGCCTTTTGAATTGCTATATCCCTTGGAGGTTAGTGAGTTTATTGTTGCTGAGATACAACGTCTCAATGTTCGCATAGCGAGAGGGAAGTTTATCAATTTCGTTCACGAACTTCTAGACAACGGAGATTTTTATCTCATCGAAAAACTAAGGGCATCTATCCAACATTGCTGATAACTGAAACCAAAAAAGACATTTCAATAACAAAATATAAAGCATTTTTTTAATTTTTTATTGTTCTCACAGGAATTTGGTTGATGTAGGAGGACTATTGAGGTTGCGTTTTGCGGAACCCTCTTGAAGATGATTGTTCGATTTGCTTTTTAACAACAAAAGTCATTATGGTTTTAAAAAAATGCAAACATTTTTTCAAATATATTGCAGAACAAAGCCAGGAATATTTTCTATGAAATCTACCTTTTTAAGCTTGTTAGCGTATGCGTAGGAGTTCATAGCGAATGACTGATGGTATTTGGTTATGTCTCAGTATTCTTGAATAATGTTCCTTTTTGACTAAGCGAATAAATCTTCTTCTTCTCCTTCTTCACACTTGTTGTATTTTGTTTTGTGCTTCAATTGTTTGTTTTCAACTGTGGAGACTCAGTAATATTATTCGTTTAGATTTATAAATTTAATGCAGCAATAAGATATATCCCAAAGGCAAAGAAAATCAGTCATAATTACAATTAAAATACTGAGAAATCATAGAGGATATCTCATTCAGCATATGATTTTTTGTTTACAATAAATTTAAAAATCCTTTTATTTCCCTTCTTTTTCTGTATCGTTTTTTGCACCCCTCCAAACCTTGAATTCAAATCGCAGACAATTAAAATAAACAAAGGAATACTTTATCCACAGACAATTGATGTTTAGTGATAGTTCATACAAAAGTAATATATTCCTTGAAGAAAAAAAAATGAAGTAGTTGGTTAGGGACTAGTGAGAACGTTGAAAAGCCAAGGAACTGACATAAAGAAATATAAAGTATTGAATATAAAAATGATAGATTTTATGGACAAATAAGTTTGGATTCATTTTTTCAGGTTGATGACAATGATTGCTGGAATTTATTTGCATGAGAAGCAGTGTGGATGGTTATCTACAGGTTTTATTTTAATTTGGAGTGTTTTTTAATTAATATTTGTTTGGAGATTATCTTCTCATTTGTGAGATAATTTGTTAGTTTTTTCACTTTTGAAATTACTTCAAAACTCCTGATTCCTAAAAGTTCTTGGATCTTTTCTAATCTTCCGCTCATAGATCATAAGAAGTTGAAAAATTAGTAGATTCCTTGAAATTCATCCTTAGCTCTAAATCAAAGCAGCTTAATGGAACAATTCCTGGTGTTTTTCTCTAAGGTTGCTTTCTCCTTTCCCAAAGAGAGTTACTTGATCGAATAGGTGTAGCGTTAAGATTCGAAGATGAGTCATTTTTTGAAGCAGAAGGAATTTATCCACCAACTTTAAACTTTGATGTAACTGATTTTTTTCGTTCTTCAAAATATACTGCCATTTTCTCTTCAGGTGAAACATGCAGAACACCTTCAGCTTCCAGCCATTAAATGATTTTCTCCTCCAAGGCTGAAAGTTACTCTTAACAGTTATGGGAAATCTAAGATGAAGATAACATCATTCCTTTCTATTTTTTGTTATTTGGATTGTTACTGGTATTAAATTCATTACTTGGTAGACCATGGTAGCTGTTTTTCTCATCAATTCTCAGAAAGCCGCTAGATTCATTATGTTCATTGATTTCTTTAAAGCTTTGTTTAATTGGTAAGTCGTTTTTACTCCCAACTAAAGAAGATGAATTTGATGGAGTAGAACATGCTTTTCTTAGAAATTGAATATCCTCCTCGGGTAGATCATCTTAAGTGCCAGTTTTTGCTGACTTTCGCATAGACACTAAGAGATTAACAAACTTTTTATCAGCTATTTAACTGGAACTCAGTTATTTCCCTGGAGAACGTTCTCTTTTCACTGTGAGAGACGATTACAACATAGATGGTGATTATGTTCCTTCATCTTCCTCCTCCATGGAGAGCATTAGCAGTTTGGTGTATTCTTGTTTATTGAGTTTATCTTTTGCAACCAAGCGAATGCTTTTTTATTGAATCAGCTAGCACCTTAAATTAATTAATTTTCTGCAATTTTTTGTAATTATCTTTTTTTTGCAAAGAGACAAATCAACCAAAGCCTATTGGGAATATTATCTTCTTCTAGTTTGGGAGGTTAATTATTCATTAATATTTTCAAGTTACCAGATGAAGAATAAATAGTAAGTAGATTTTAGTATGATTTGAAGGCAAGTATCTTGAGTGGTTTCACTTAGCAACAGAATGTTCTTTGAGATAGTAGATTAATCTTCAAAATAATCTTCTTTTTTCACCTAAATTTAATGTCAGTGAGTTGATTTTTAAAAAAAATATTTTTAATTCCTTTAGTGTTTTACTAAAACTACCAAAAACCAAAATTATACATGAGATAATGCAAATATCTTGTTTTCATTTTTTTAAATTTCACTGAAAGATATTCAAGTAAGATCATATATATATTACCGTTGTATCTAGACAGTTGTTTCTATTTTTAGTATTTCATTTTTCAATGATACTTTTCAAACAAAAGAAATTGAATTAAAGGTACCAAAGAGGTTTGAACAATGACCAAACTAAATGAATAAAAGGCAACTCTAGAAACAATTCTATTTTACAAATTTTATTTTTTATTTGACTTTTTCAAAGCTATTTTAATGTAATTATTATTATTAAATCTTTTTTTTTCTCTCTCTCTTTCTAAAATGTATATCTATTACATATTTTTGTTTATTTATTTTTCATTTAATTTTATCGATTTCCATCATTCGATTTTATATTTTGAAAGTCAATTCAATTCATTCATTCATTTATTCATTCATTCATTCATTTTTAAAAGAAAAATCATTATTCTCAAGCAGCTTCTTCATTTCTCAACAATATTCATATTTCATTCACAATAATTCTCTCATGCATTAGATGAAATCTCATTCAATCAACAAACATTTCCATTTTTCTTAGTTGTATGAAAATATTAAAATATTTAGATGCATGCAGGTATATTCTTAGTTAGTTGCATTCCAATCATTCATTTAATCATCTTCTCATCCAATTTATTTACGAAATCGTATGGTTAAATTTTGAAAACTCAGAAAAATTTCTCATTTAAACACTTACGATATCATCTCATACTGCGGTTGTCTGTGTCTGTGTTTGAGTATTTCTAACTTTCTTCAATTCAGCTTTCTTTGAAATTCTAGAGAGTGATAAGCTTTTAAGAAATGTTCATTTCTCTTAAAAAAATGCTTATTTTTTGACCTCCACAACAGTTTCTCAAATAAAAACTAAAACAGCCGTAAGTAATTCTCGTCATAGATATCCTCCTTATTCAGAAAGATATCTTCTACTGGAGGAGATTGGAGCATGCTGTGTCTTAAATATAATTATCCTTATGCTAAAATTGTAATAGGATTAGCACAACCATCTTTGAAAAAGTGACTGTTAAAAAAACTAATCAAAGCATGTTTCTTGTAAAAAGAAATGCTGCAACAGAAACTTTTCAAAGAAAATGGAAGTGCTGATTTTAGCTAGGATTTGCACATATATGACTCGCAATCTCCTTCTCAGTAGCACGTTGTTGTAGGTTTTGTCAAATTCACTCGTTCTTCATTCAACAGCTATCCCAGTTGTGCAAGATTTCCTAATAGTTTGATAAAGTTTCCTTTATTATTTGGTTTATTATTTTTTTGTTTGATTAATATCTTTTGTCTGTTAGTGTTTAACAGTAGATTGTTTATTTGAATTTTAAATTGAGGGAAAAAAAGAAGAACAATCAATTAAGGATTTTTGTTTAGAAATGAATGAATTATTAAAGATTGATGAATGATTAATAGTCTTCTAATAAATAAGAAAGGATTAAACTAATAAAAATGAAGAAAAGAATTAAAAGGATTGACTGATTGGCTAATCGATTGCATGTTAGCAAAGGACTAATATTTGTAATATTATTATCATTTTTACGGATGTTAGAAAAAAGTAATAATAAAACAGATAAGAATGATGATTTTGGGGAAAAATATTGAGAGCTCTGCATATTGATATATTGAATCATTTTGAAAGATGAAGGGATTTAAAATTAATAAGTAAGTTAGAGAGGGTAAAGATAGATCAATGAATATTAATAGGTTAATAATAGAAAAATAATATAAATCATATTCATTGATAGAGAAGGAAACTGTGTAATATGAATAATCAAATAAATAAGCAAATTATATTTTAGCATTAGGCCAATAAGGAATTTCTTGAGCATGCTTATGGTAATTAATTTATCAAATGAGATTTCAAATTACTTAAAGACATAAATTAATTTTTTTTCTTAGCAATAATGTTTATTACATGTTCTTAAGTTTAGTTTGCTAAAGGAATATAATTGATAAAATAAAAGAAAAAAATAATTCTTCTCTCTTCTCAAACAATTCGAAGTAACGACTCCTATAACATTAAATAGTTCATTCATTCTCTTTAGAAGAGATCGATTAATTTCTAGAATTTGGAAGCTTAAAAGCTTAAGTTATTCTTTTGATCAAGAGACTTGCCTTCGCACAAGGAATATTTAAATTTAGAAGAAAAAGAGTTTGCTTTTGTTAATTTTTAAAATGGGAAAAAGAAACTTAGAAGGATTGACGTCTTTAGGCATTTGCATAGACACAAATAAATAATTTCTTTATTTATTTTAGAACATACCTATTGCTGGATTCAAAGAATTATGGGGAGGATTGTTTTTTTCTATTAAAAAAAAGAAGAAGAAAAACCAAAAGTACTATTGAAAAGTGAGAGAGCGAAAAAGAAAAGCAAATAATTATTTCCAAAAATTTAATCTAATTCAACTAGCAAGAGCAGAAGAAACAACACACAACAAATGTTCTCAGGTGGATTCGGAGGATTTAACTTCGGTTTTGGTGGTGCTGGATAAGGTAAGAAACTGAGATACTTAACAAACTGGCTCATTTATTTGACGATGCGCTGAATCTTTTTCATTAATAGATGATGAAGATGATCCTAGACAGTAATAAGATTCAAAGCCAGCAGATACTCAAGAACTCTATAATGTCATGGGTATTGACAAGAAAGCAGACATCAACGAGATCAAGAAGGCATACAAGAAAGCATGTCTCAAAGGAGATTATCGTCATCCTGACAAGGGAGGAGATCCAGAAAAGGTATGCTTGTCTATTAGAGAAAGTTGAGAAGTTTAAATGGTTATTTTTATTAAGTGTAGTGTATTATTCTTCAGATAGATTTGAATTTCTAATGCTGCTTTTTTTAAAAATTATTCCTTGAGAAAAGTGTGTATTTTTCTTAACAAATCTTTGAAAAAACAGTTTAAAAAGCTCAGCGAAGCGTATGAAGTACTGTCGAATCCAGAGAAGAGAGACGTTTATGATAAGTATGGGTTAGATGGGCTGAAAGAAGGAGGTGGTGCTGGCGGAAATCCTATGGACGTGTTTAGCAGTTTCTTTGGAGGTGGTGAAAAATAGCAAGGACCGAAGAAAGCTAAGGCTAAATAAATTGAAATTGAAGTTACTTTAGAGGAAGTTTACTCTGGAAAGATGCTTTCGAAGCCATTTAAACGTAAAAGAACCTGTGAATCTTGTGAAGGAAAAGGTGGAAAGAATGCTAAAGTATGTGATCAATGCAAGGGATAGAAGATAGTTATCAAGCTTGTACGTATGGGACCTAATGCTTACAGTTAATCTTAAGCCATTTGTGATAAGTGCAATGGCAAGGGTGATATCATGAAAGAATCTGATAGATGCAAAGTATGCTCTGGATAAAAGATTGTAGATAACGAAAAGAAAATCGAAATTGCTATTGAACCTGGTGTACCAAATGAGTTCAACATTAAATACACTGGAGAAGCTGATGAAGCAGTAAGGATTTGAATAATTATTTTTTAAAAGAATGCTGCTTTCTTCCTTTTTATCTTAATTTCTCAGTTATTATTTTTCATAACTTCATTTTATTTTTCTTCTGAAACGCTAACAGCCCGGAATCATAGCAGGTGATCTCTACGTGAAAGTGAATATTAAGCCGCATGCAACTTTCGTTCGCAAAGGAGCTGATCTTTATGTAGAAAAGAAAATATCCCTTCTGGAGGCTTTAACAGGTGTGTACTTCGAAGTTAAACATCTTGATGGAGAAATCCTCAAGATTGCAACACCTCCTGGGAAATATATTGAAAATAATAAAATCTAAACCATCGAAGGCAAGGGTATGCCATTCTTCAAGGATGCATTTGCACATGGAAATCTCTACGTGAAGTTCTTGGTAAACATTATTGCAAAACTTATCAATAAAAAGCTGATACATATTCATAACACAAATAAAATATTTGATTTTTGATGGCTCAATTATTCATAAACCCTTGTATTTATTACATCCATTAACACTAATTTTTTCTACAAAAACAGGTTGAGTTCCCCAAGTCTGGCACCTTAAAACCAGACGCTATCGAGAAGATTAAAAAGAATCTTACTGGCCCGGCAGTGACTCCCTTAAACAGAGACTAGTAGTTTGAGTATTTAACAGAATTCCATGAGACTGATCTCAACCCAAATCCAAAAGGAGGAAGTAAGATTGTTTTGGAAGATCCTATCTTCTTTTGTTTCATTATGATATCCATGCAACTTACTAATTGCTTCATTTTAACTGTTTATCTAAAGGAAGCAGACATGAAGATGAAGAAGATGATGATGGTCATGGTCAAGGTGGAGCACAAAAGGTTTAGTGTGCTTAGTAGTGATCTTTTTTGTAACAAAAAACAAAATCAGTGTTATCGTTCAAGTTAAGTTCATAAATCTGTTTGTTATTTTGCTCACTCTAAAGCTGTTTCTTTCTCTCTTTCGCATTTTAAAATCCCTTTCTGTATCCTTAAACAGGAATATCTAAGGGGCTTTTTTGAGCCAGCTGAATTTGATTAACTAAAAAGTGAAAAGAATCAAGGGGAAAATAAATATTTTAAACAATCACTATCACCTCTTTGCCTCTAATCATATTTCAGGAGAGACACACAACCATGCAATACGAACCTCTTGATCTGGAGGCACCTCCTTCTTTCAAAAAACGAGATAAACGGGTCATAAGCGATCAGCAGATTGGGTAATAAATCGCCGATATGGATAGTGCTCATCTCAACCCAAGTGATAACAAAGAATCTTCTTCTTCTACTTGTGGCTCATGTTGTCTTCCTCAGCGATGTTTACAACATTCAGAAGGACAACAAATCCATTAGCTAGTATACATCAACACTCTATCATTCTAAGCTATGGAAGCTGAAATATCAATAAGCGAATATCTTAGTATCCTCATCGGCTGTGGAGTTGGTGTATATTTACTCACTGAACTCCTACCTTTACTTATCCTCGAGGGATGTGGAGAAATAGGTATCCGTCTAATTGGCCTTATTGCCTTAGCTTTTTTTGGTATTCCACCAACATGTCTCTGCTCAACAGGGTTCAAAAACAACAGGAAATTATGTAGTTTTGTTTCAACATTCTTTCTTATCCTCTCATTTATTGATTTTCTCACAATATTATATATTTTCAACATCTCCAAACAAGCTGTGCAACCATCGCATTGGTATGAATTAGTATCTGAGTGCAGTACTTCAGACTCTATGATGGCGTTCAGCACAACGAGCATTATCTTAAGCTAGATCTGCTTGTTCATCAATGGAATAGTGCTATCGGCAATATTGAGGAATTTAACAAAATAAATAGAGATAAGAGACTGCGCTGTACGCAAGAAAATGGTGATTCTACCACATAAAATTCTTAATTCTAACTTTCCTGTGTTCTACGACTAATCGAATTTCTTTCTACACTTTCTTTTTGCTCTTTGAAAAAGCATAACTTTTTTTATCATTCTTCTCATATTTTTTAATCTTATTTGGGTGGATATTATTGTCATTGATGAAGTGGTTAAGAGAAGGTATTTCACTTTTTGATATAAATCTTGAGAAGAAACAATTTCTTGGTCTCTTTGTAATTTCTCCCTCCCTTAATTGCTTCTGCACTTTATCTCAGAAGACTTTTCTTAAAGAATAATCTTAAATCAATTCGTATTTAATAATTTATTTTGATAACTCTGATCAGATATAATTAGTGAGGATGATAGATCCAATTTAGATTATTTTTGTTCAATCGTTTCTTCGATCTTAGTATTCCTTATTTCCATTTTTTCTCTCTCTCTCTCCGAGTGTGTCGTGAAAGCCTAAATTGAGTAGCTTCACAAAATAAACAAATAACGCGCACTTCTTCTCCATAGAATTTACAATAAAACCTTTGCATATACTAAAAAAATTTTTCTTCTAAAATATATTCTCTTAGTATCTCTCATCATCAACATGCAATTTGATTTATTTTCCTACTCTTATTTCCAGTATCTCCAATAATTCTGTAAGACCTCCTCTTACTCTTCCTCCTATCTTCCTCCTTGCCAAATATCGGAAACATTCTCTAGGAATTTGAAGCACAATGATTATTTCAGATAATAACTATGCTTTTTTCATGTTAATTATCTTTTCTTAGATGTATTAAGAATACAATTTGGATATTTCTCTGAGGTTTTTCAATCAAATTATTGTAAATCTCACTTAAAATCTGATGATTCTGATTCTTAGAAATTAGCTATGATGTCTCCTTCTTATTTTCCCCAAAAAAAAAATATTAAAGAATAATTAGCTACTCTAGCCTTTTATCACGTTTCTTCATTAAACTTGAACTTATCTCAAAATAATTTTATAAATATGATTAATATCAAGATACAGTAATACTAATCCCAAGGCTTTGATGTTATTATTGATGGTGGTAGTGTTGAGATGGAACTATTCAAATGAAGTCTATGCTTTGGAATTTTATTTTCTTCCTTTCCCTTGCTGCAGAGAAAGCTAGCTTTTGAGCTATGCTAATCTCTTTTTTGATGCAATTATTCTTGAGGTTATTCTTGTTTACAGATAATAACTTTGAGTTTGTATTTATGGTATGTTCTGCGGTTTCTTATTGCCTTTTTGATAATTGGGCTTTTTTGGATTTAAGTTTTACTTGTTGAGTTTGTCAACATCTTGTTGTTTGATGGAAAAGGTAGTCTCTCAGCAGTAATGTTAGTGAGGAGAATACTGGATTGTCTTTCTAAATGACTTCAATCTTTTGCTACCCAAATTTGGAGAATTAAGCTTTCATGAGTTTTCTTAACAGAGGAAATTTCTTAATTTTTGAATTGTTCTAATAACTTTATTGCTTTTTCTAACTGGTTCTTTTAGCTTTGATTTCTTTGATGAGCTACTTGATTTTCTTTAGCTTTGCAGCCATTATCTAGATGATTTCATCTTTTTTTTACTTTTACTTTATTCATTTTCATGACTGTTTGATCTGAGTTTAGTGTAGATGCTTTCACCTTCTAGGATTGATCTTTGATCTCTTAGCGGGATGAATCTCTTAGCTGAGATAACTGAAGAGAGTTAGGAGAGATTTAGCTAAGGAGAATTATATGCAACCTTGATATCATCCAATTATTTTTACACATTGAGGATTCAGCAGTTGCTCGATGAATCAGAAAAATGCCCATAATAAAACTTATTAAGTTGTAGCTGTTTTTTCTGATCAACTATTATTCTGAAGAAAGAATGCAGTGAACTTTCAAAATAATTAATACTTATCGCAAAATACTGCTCTAGCTCTAGTAGATTAGACTTCAATGAAAAACAAAAGAAAAGCTTTCTAGCCTTGTCTGAAATGAAATGAGAAATATTACAAGAGTGTCCTGAATGTTTTGGATTTATGTTTGTGTTGAATACTCTTTCCTTACCCTGAAAGAGTCAGACGACTTAAAAATGCAAGATAAAATGTTTCTTTTTATTTCTATTTCTTCTTTTTATCACATGCATTATTCATATTTCAGTAGTTCTTTTTATGTTTGCATGAATGAGATGCTCTCCTCTCAATGCTGATTCCTGCCATGTATGTAGCAGCAAGCTGATGGTTTAGTAAAACAGATAAGTGAAGTAAATCATGATTTTTCAAAGCTAGAATAGTGATATTTTAAACTGAAATATCTTGGAAGTAGTAAAAAAAATTAAACAAATCAACGAAAGGGTTTAGAGGTTTTTAAAGTAAATGTAAGTCTGAGAATAATAAAAGTTCATTGTAAAGTAAATAAAAGAAATAATAGATAATGTGAATAGTTGGAATACTAAACATCCAGTTTGCTGAAAAAGAAGGGGAAAATAAATAAATGTTACTCATTCATAAAATAATAAGAAGAAATAGATATTGCTATTCAGGAGCTACTAATAATAATTCCGTACACAAATTCTCCTTCTTCAATCAACTTTCCTTTTGAATCGAATTTCTTTCCCTTTCCATTCATCTCGTTTTCTTTCCACTCTCCTTCATATCTGATTCCATCAGTCCAGTAGTACTAGCCTATTAAAGTATTGGAGAATGTTAGAATCAATAAATAATTCAATAAATCACTTTTCTTACCTTAACCATGCTTATTGTCATCTTTCCACTCTCCTTCATATCTGTTCCCATTAATGTAGAAGTACTCGCCTATTAAAGTATTTAACAATGTTAGAATCAATAAATAATTCAATAAATCACTTTTCTTACCTTGACCATGCTTCTTGTCATCTTTCCACTCTCCTTCATATCTGGCCCCATTATTGTAGAAGTACTTGCCTATTAAAATTTTGAACAATGTTAGAATCAATAAATCACTTTTCTTACCTTGACCATGCGCGTTGCCATCTTTGCACTCTCCTTCATATCTGTCCCCATTATTGTGGAAGAACTTGCCTATTAAAGTATTGAACAATGTTAGAATCAATCAATCACTTTTTTTACCTTAACCACGCTTCTTATCATCTTTCCACTCTCCTTCATATATGTTCCCATTATTGTAGATATACTTGCCTATTAAAGCAAAATATAAAATTCTAAACCTCACGAAAAATAAATTATTCTCTACTTACCTTATCCATTTCTTATGTTATTCTTGGTCTCTCCTTCATAGTAACCATCATCATACTGAATTATTTTTATTCTATTATTAAATGTGCATATGAAATGAGACTAAAAATAGATTGTGCTTTTAAAATTAAGTGAGCATGAGACTGAAAAAAGAAATCCTTTTGAGAATTAAGCTCCTCCTCAAAAGGAGAAACTTTAATAATTTCAACAAAGAGATACCTTCCCATGAAAAATCGATCTCAATGTTTGAGAGTTACTTTCTTTTCTCATTTGTTATTGTGGAAACGTTTTGTTTCATTATTGTTATTGAGATGTCGATTCTTTAAAGAGAGTTTTTTTGTAAAAATCTCTTTGAATAAATGTGAGTGTTCATTAAAAATATGATATGTTTATTTAGGAATAATAATGCAAAGCATGAATTAATTAATTGGAGAAAAAGACAAATCCACTGCTCTTTTGTAAGCAAATAAAGAAAATAAACAAGCAACTTAGTTACTCTGATTGCAGAGGAGGAGGGAGAGATTGAAGTATTTTCTGTAGCTCAGTGATAACCTCTTCAGGTGAGGCTCGACTGATATTAGGATTATCTGAAATGAAGGCTTCTATTTTTCCATTTTCTTCAAAATTCATTACCAAAAAGAAATAGTTTTTCTCTAAATCAGTAAGCACGTCAAGCAGATGGACAGTGTAAGGAGATTCGAGTTTCTTCATGATTGCGAATTCTTAAGTGAAGCTAAGGAGCTACTTATCATTTTCAATGTACATCAGCTTGATAGCTACTTTTTTTTGGCTTTAGATATTTTTTGCAAGCAGAACTGCACCAAAGGAGCCGAATCCAAGCATATGCTCTACTTCATATCCTCTTTCTGCCAAAAATTTCCGTGACACTAAGACATCAGACGCTCTTAGGTTCGAATATTCTTTCTCTTGTATTGCTGAAATTATTCTTTTATCCATGATAATTGTTTTGTCTTGCTGCGCTTTATTCTTCTGTTTAATTTATTTCTCTTTTCTTATTTTTAATTAGTGAATCGTCGTTGACTGAGCTTGGATGTTGGTAAAGGGAGAAAATATTAAAACTTTGTAAAAAAGAAAATTAGGGCAGAGGGAAACTAACTGTTGTAATTAACATTTAAATTCAAAGCTTCAAGCTTGTCCCCAATTTTGTTTTCCAAATTAAGTGTTTCAACAGTTCATTATCAATTTAAAGCAAGAAAGTTTAATTAATTGATAATAGTGTCTGCGATAAGAATAATCAACTTTATTAGCAATTAATAAGTTAGATCAAAATGAAGGAGGAGTAATTTAAGAAGGGCAAATTAACTTTTGGAAAAAATTAGCTGGCTAACTAAAAGTAGCCAGTTATTCCTACAAGTAGTCAGATAATTGACAATAAATTAATGTCGAGCTTATCTCATTAACTTAGAGATACAAAAGCAACAAGCAAAGATAAGAGCACTTCAAAAATATACTGTTTTACGATAAGAATAAGAGAGTTAGAAGAACAAATCAGAATTAATATTAGCTTAGATATACTTTTTTTGATTATACACCTGTGAGAAGTTTTTTCTCCATAGATTATGTATTCGTAAATAATTCATATTATTATTTTATTAAATCAAAAATTTCTTTGATTTTCAAGAGTGAGTGAGGTATTTTTGCTAATTCTTCTGATGATTTTATTATGCAAGGCCACACATAGAATCTAACTGAGGTTAAAAATAAATTTTTTCTTTAATAAAATGGCAACAAAGAGATTGAACATATTTCCACTACTGTCATTGATATTTATGAATGCTGCGCGCTTGTTGAAAATAACTGAGATGGAAAAATGCAGAGATTTTCCAAATAAAAAAACATAAAAAGTTATTTAGTTGAAGGGCTTAATTTTTTTTTTAATAACTGAAGTAATATTTACTAATCTTTCTTAGAAGGTTGAACTCGACATTATTAAATGAATATTCACTCAATTATATTGGTTTATTTGTGAAATTAAGAACTATTATTGTTTTCATAAAGATGAAAAATTCACCTGATTTTGTTAGCTTTTGGAGTTTTTCTATTCAGAGAGAATTAGAAAACATGAATATTTTATGCTTGAGAAGTAAGAACAGTTAATTTAGAGGATAAATGTTTCTCCTACCTTCTCAAAAAGGAAACTCATAATGGGTTTTTTTAATCTTAAGTAGATCACTCATTCTAAACTTATTATTTAATAAAAACAAACAATTCATAAATTGAAATTCAAAAAGAAGACGAATTTCAAGGCGAATTTGTTTCCAAGCCACTTGATAAACAAAATTATTAATAATCGGTTGTAATGCAATTTTAATAAAATGAATCTTCTCAATGTTTCAATTCAGATGAATATAAATAAATCAGATCAATAAGTAGTATGAACGAAAAACTATCCAAGAAATACATCTAGCTTGGAGGATAACAGTCCCTTTCTCTACAAGTTCTCATTGCTGCTCCGAGTGATAATTCTTCTAAGAGCAACGCTTTTTCAGAGTTTTCCCATCTCCGAACATACACCGAACCACCTACTCAAGAAAGAAGTAATTCCAAGCAAGGAGAAATAATGTATGAAAACAAAAATATTTTGAAAAATCAAGTCCCAATCATCCCGAGAGAAAAAACTAATAGTCTCGCAATAATTCGATTGAAACTGAAAGCAAAAAAATAAATTACAGACAAATACAACCTCTTCCTGTTCAGCTACAACATTATCTACTCTTTAAAATAATATTTAGAACTCATATTCTTAAGCTTATGATAACACTAAAGAGACAGTTGGTTAAGCTGTTGTCAAATAAAAGCCAGTTCATTTCATTAGTTCAGGATATCAATCATAGGAAATAACATAAAATAATTCTTTGATATCAAATTCATAGTATTCCAAAACAGAATTCCCATAAAATCATCCAAATAAAGTAGTGAACATCACATCTCTGACTTCTATAATAAAAATATGCTTCCAAATAAAGTAGTAAACATCACATCTCTGACTTCTAAAATAAAATATGAATAATTATCAGACCCAAGAGGTAACACCTCATAGATAGCACAAAATGAACTAATCCATCGATACTTAAAATAATAACGGCGGCTCTTAATAAATGTAGTTAACGTCTACTTTAATCGGATCTCACTTTAGAAACTCTTCGAGTTAATAAAATGGAACTAGTTATTATAAAATTCAAGCAAAAAATTCATAACCTTATCCATTCAAAACATACCAAAATTAAGAATCTGTAAGCAAAAAGAATGGAAATACTTATATTTAATTGCTTTTGTTTGTTTTTTAAAAGATATCTTTGAGTTAAACAGACAAATCTCATAGCCAGCTCTTGGATAACTCAAATCTTCTTCTGCTTTGTTATCTCCTTTAAAACAATGACCTTACTACTTGAGCATAAAGTCAGCAAATTTTAAGATGCAAAAGTAAGGATAAAAATCAAACATAAAGGGATATTAGCCTGATTAAATTACAGATAAAGCCAAAGAGAATCTTCAGCAGCTTAAAGTTGATCACATGCTACTTTCAAAAACAAAACAAAATCTCATTTTGATCTCCAATTATTTCTCTCCCCATTTCCACAACTTAGTATTCGAATGGAACAGCAAGCCAGCCATTATTTACTTTCACAAAAGCAGCTTAGAAATGTTTTATTAAATAATTGTTACTTTATCTTTAATTAAGATAACATTGAATGGATGTTGTTGAGCTTCTTAATTACTCTCGTATTTTTTTGATTCACATTGAGTTGATTGGTAAAACCTCTTGGAAGTCTTTTGACATAAATAATTGTTAACTTTTCTCAAAAAAAAATATCCAATTTCTCCATTATTGATTACTGCAAATGCAAAGAAATGACGTGTAATTAGGGGAGATCTTGAAAAAACATAATTTAGGTACGATCAATCTTCTTTAACTCACTTTAAGTTAATTATTTTTTTGGGGGGGAGGGG
>Ga0302271_10001054_pt1 | contig 27025 bp, 16 predicted proteins | sample III_Bog_N1_1_FD_198767 | JGI IMG/M metagenome (GOLD analysis project Ga0302271, IMG submission 198767) | Peat permafrost microbial communities from Stordalen Mire near Abisko, Sweden - III_Bog_N1_1 | ecosystem: Environmental > Terrestrial > Soil > Wetlands > Peat | place: Sweden: Abisko... | reverse complement strand
AATTAAATCCTGAAATTTTAAAAATAATCATGATTTTGTTTATTTAAACTCATAGGCTGAGTATTTGTTCAAGAGAAGCCTTGAAGTTCAGTTCCCAGATCCTTCTGCTTACAACCCTAATTGAAGATGAATAATAATAATCGTGTGTTTAAATTGTTTCTTTGGTTATTTGCAGCATTTGAAATTAAGAAATTTTCAGAAAAAATATATCAAAAAAGTTGCTATTTCTCCCCTCTCCTTTCCATCATTCTTTCTCCATTTATTACAATTTTCATTCCAATAATCATTTTCTCGTTATGATTCACTTTGGAATCATTTATTAAAGTTTTAATCAGCATACTGTTGGGTACAAAAAAATATACAATGATTTTCATATGGGTAAGTGTGTTCAAACAGATCAAATTGAGTTTCCTTGATCATTCATAATAGGTCTGAAGAAAAAACAAATTAAATTTTATGATTATTAAAACCAAAAAAGTATATCTCTTTTACCCATGGTTGTAGTGAGCAGGTGGGAAGAACTAGATTGTGTACCAACCTTTGAAGAGATAAAGTTCTTCGATTTTACAAACCAAGATTAACGTCAGACCGAATAAGCTGACCATCACGAGCTGCTAAAGCATCTTCCTTGCGTTTAGTTTAGTTGCTGCTCCATGCCAGATAATGATGCACAATGCTGTCAAGGAAACTAATCAAAAAAATAATAAGAAAACAGTTATTTTTAGGTTTATTAAAATATCAAATAAACAAATTATATTTATTCATTATTTTTTTACATAACCCTGACATCACAAATCCTTCAGCTCCAATCTATGTTCTCTAATTGTCTACCATCCATTCTGTCTCTCCTTTCTTGTTCGTTATCTGATTGTTTTGTTGTAAAACAAGAAAATAGATGTTTTTGAAATAATTCAACCAAAGATAAGAAGGCATTTTGTGTCAATGATAAGTTCTGCTTTTTTGTTATAAATGTAATACCGTCATAGGCACATCATGAATGATATTGTACACAACACCAGCTATGCAGACGAAGTAAATTGCGAGTGATCCAACAAACCAAAGCTTAGTGTTCAAGAAGAATGGCTTAAATACTCTGAACAAGATGATTGTCAAAACTACCAGAAGCAAAAAGAAGCATAAACCGCTCAGCACCTCCAACATTGGTGTCTGATATTCGATCTAATTTTTAACAACGGTAAATCATACTCTAACTGATGCCCCAAGGATGCAGTATATAAAGAATAGAAAGGGTGTTGCTTAAATTAAAAATAATTGTATTTTACATCTCTGCCAGTTCTTTTGTTGACATACTCTAAAACCTTGTGGAAAGTTACTAGTCCATCAGATCCACTGATACTCCATTTGTATCCCTTCAGGAAGTTTGATCTGCAAAATACGAAAAAGATTTCAATTTAATTTCGGAGATAGCAATTATATCAAAGGCATTCTTGTTTTGTGTAGAAAGAAATGGGGGAGCATAAATGGAATGTGTGGATCGATTTTTGCTTACCTTTCTGAATCTGAGACTAAGGCATGCTTAGGGATCGAAACTAATAAGTTTGGCACGGACTTAAATTCTAGCTTTAGAAGATAATAACATATGCATGAGTTAAATTATCATAGTTGTAGATAAAACTTGATAGTATGTCGTATTTGAGTTCTTATTTTAAAAATAATTGTAAGTACATCTAAAAAGACATCTCTGACAGATTATTCGAATGTCATCATCCCATAAAAAACAGCTCTAAGCTTTTTAGAAGGGTCATGCACTGCAATGTGTCCATTGCTCTGATAGTTAATTTGAGCAGCTTGTTGGTACTACTTTTGCATCTCTCTGATATCAGAAAAAAAATCAATTTGGTTTCAAGAAGAAATGATAATAAAAAATGGATTATTTTTCATTTTGTTTAGGATCTGTTACTCACAGAATTCGCATTTTGGTGCAGTGAAGAAGATTACGACTTCGTATGGCCTAGGGGTTTCAGCTAAGAAGTAGCTTATTTTGTTTAGCAAAAGTACATTGAAAAATAGTACAATAACTGAGTTTTTAACTAGAGGATATATCATCTTTTGAGCTTGTTAATAACTAATTTATTTTGTTATACTTATATCCAGTGGAGTTAAATTGTATGATTCCATCAGGTGAGTTTTATGCGAGAACTCTTAACGCATCTGCTTTAGCTTTACCATTTTCAATATGCTATTGGGAAAATAATAAAAACAAAGGTTTGTTAAATTCAAGGCAAAGTTCCACAAAACAAGCAACAAATTGAATATCAAATGAATTAGGAACTTAGAATATCTTACGCCAGCTGATGAGAGAGTCACACTTATCAACAGCAATAGCACTACCTCGCAGATATTAAATGTTTTCATATCTTCTCCAAATTGATTGTTATGATAACTTTAATTCAGAAAACAAAATAGATTTGATCAAATATTGGAAAATCTAAATGCAATTTTTATAATTTTTTTTTGCTGACTGGAGCGATTTATGAGGTGCACAAGATATTAGCACACGTCGGAGGGGAGAGGAGGAACAAGATCAATTAGATCAATAAATTAATTATTAACTTAAATATAATAAATGAATTGATTTGACATTGGAAAAGTACTTGTTTTTTGTTGTTATGTTTTTCATGGATGTCACTATTTTAAGTTCAATGATAATTAAGAAAACTAAATATTCTACTGATATTGAAATGCATATTAATTTGGATTACCTTGTCAAATCAGGTTTTACTATTGAAAACTGTTTGGTTATTACGGGGGAATGCTGTAAAAATTGGAATAATAAAATACAAGTTGAATTGCAGAATCATTGGTTTTTGTTAAGTGACTGAACCATGCATTGATTGATGGGTCTTAGGAGTTAAAAGATTGTTTTTTTGCATCTTTAGCATGCTAAAGTTAATATGCAAGGGAAGACCAAATTAGAGGTACCAGTGGGAAAACCAAATAAGTAGAGAATTTAACTAGCCCAGAACAAAATTAAAAGGGAACGATTAACACATAACTATCCCAAAAGAATAAATAGGAATAAACATTAATAAAGAAAGAACATAATCCACAAGAATAGATGGTATTATATTTGATCCACGATAGTGCAGTTGGTTTCTCCTTATTCGAGGTTAAGGAATTCGATGAGGCTCAAGCAACAGCCAAACAGGTTTAGAAGTAGATCTCCGACTTCTCATCATTTTCACAGATGTGCAAGCTCAAGGTAAGAATCAAAAATCAAGTGCAACAAACGACAATAACAAATTATTATTACTTTACACATTTCCCTAGGCTTTCTACCCCTTCCCAAACGCTGAGACTGCAAGAAGCTCCGCATAAAACATTGGTCTTGGAGAACTCACTGAAGAATACAAGAACTTCATTGAAGAGAATGTCCCCAAATCAAAGAAGAAAGGTAAAGTACAAATTGGTGTTCTCGATACCAAACTTGCTCAGAAAATGAACGAGCAACTCGAGTATGAAACCCTCACCAGTGAAGTTATCTTCGAGCTCTTCAGAGGAATTCGCATGCACTTAGTTGCATTCCTCAAGAACGAAGACTTCAAGGAGGAAGATTTGACTCGTGCTTAGCTCGGTTTAGCTCATAGTTGGAGTAGAAATCGTATCTAATTCGATGTCAAGAGATAAGATAAGCCAATTATCAACTGTATCGCTGTTCTCGAATAACTTGACAAGGATGTCAATACTCTTTGCATGAGAATCAAAGAATGGTACGGATGGCATTTCCCTGAACTCGCTAAGATCGTCACTGACAATGAAGTCTACACTAAACTCGTTGCTTTGTTTGGTGTAACAAAAATTATTTTAATAAAAACCTTCAAAAAATCTTTAATTTTTGTTTTTTTTGTTACAGGAAAAATCCAACGCAACTCAAGATAAAATCTCTGAAGTTGAGGAGATCGTCATCGACGCTGATATCTCCCAATAAGTCATCGATGCTGCTAAGACATCTATGGGTTAGGATCTCTCTGAAACTGATAATGTAATTCAAAAAGAAACATTTAAATATCTGGAACATTTTGGAGAACTGTTTTGTTTGTTTTTCTTTAGACTTGCATTAGAGAATTAAGCTAGAGGATCTTGAAATTAATCCAATTCCGTAAGGGAATCTAAGGATACTTAAAGGACAAGATGGAAGTAGTTGCTCCTAACATCACCAGTTTAATCGGTGAGTAACTCGGTGCTAAGTTGATTTCTCACGCTGGTGGTTTATCAAATCTCGTGAAATACCCTGCATCTACAGTTTAGATCCTTGGTGCTGAAAAAGCTTTATTCTAAGCCCTCAAGAAAAAGTCAAATACACCTAAATACGGTCTGCTTTATCACTCCACTTTCATCGGAAAAGCTAACGGAAAGGATAAGGGTAAAATCTCCAGATATCTCGCTAACAAATGCTCTATGGCATCGAGATTAGATTACTTCCTTGTTAAGGTAAATAAGTCATAAAACAAAATAGAATAATTTAAATTTTTAACATTATTATTCGTTTAATTTAGCCCACTGAGAGATTCGGTTTGAGAATGAAAAACCAAGTCGAAGACAGATTAACATTCTTGACCAGTGGTGGAGAAGCAAAGAAGAACATCGATGCTATGACTGAAGTTCTCGAGGAGCTCAAATAAGAGAACCTCTATGTTGAGAGTGAAGAACAACTGAATAAGAAAGCCAAGAAGGACAAAAAGAAGAAAAAGAGAGCATCCGTCGAGATCGAAGAGCTTGAAGCTGAAGTCGAAGAAGTCGAAAAGAAGAAGAAAAAGAAAAAGAAAGCAACTGCTGAAGAATGAAATATTTTGGGTATGACTGAGAAATAATGAGTGAGTGAGAAAGAGCTATTTTTTGGACCATTCTTTGTTAATTGTATAGCATGTTGTTGTTATCTTATTTCTCTCACTTCTGTACATAATTAATCACTTCAACAGGCTGATCGAATAGGATAATTTTTACTTGATTCAAAATTATTGTTAAGAAAGATTTTAATGAACTTTGGAAGTAGATTGCCATTTTTATGCATTTTTCATGGTTAAATTAAACACAAATTTACAGAAAATAGTTAGTAAAATCTAGGTTTGAGAGTAGCTGTATATCATTTGACATTTTGTTTGTTTGAATATTCACCTCCTTGCCTCTACCTTGCAAATACTGCACAAAATTCCTTTGACTTCATCAGAAATTTAATTTGTTTTTTGCTAAAATTCTTTAATTTTTTTCTTGATTTCTCTAGAAGAACTACCCCCTTTTATTAAACCCTTGAAATCCTGATGCATTCAATCAATTCTAAGGTGTTTCGTCTTCTAATTCAAGTGACTCTTCTATTTTGAGATTATTTTTTAAGTTCTACTAATAACTCTCATTTTTCGATTATTTACTAGGTGGCGAATAAATCCTCTAAGCTGATCCAGGAGGAAGAGCATATGAACCTGCTAAAAACGATCGATTGTTTCTAATCGGAGACCTCAAAGTGATCCTCGATTTCGTCATCTCATCACTTGAACCTAACATATCAAATGTCCCACAATTATTAAACGACCTTGTCACATTCGCGACTTTCGCTATCCGGAGTAGCTACTAGGCTTTTTTGATGGATTTCATCTTTTGCAAAACTACTGAGATATTGAAAGATGGGAAATAGAATACATAATCTCGCAGAGAATCTAATTCCAGTAATGAGTCTGAATCTGCAATGGGCGATAACTAATATAACTTATCGTAGATTGCGCTGATTTTCTTTGACATTTGCTCTTGGTTGTAAAGCAATTCAGGGAAATAAAGTTTAGAATAATATAACTACGATCGCTTCGATGCAGAACTGCTTTGTTTGTCTCGATTCAGAGGATTAAGATAAGAAGATACAGAACTGTTCCTTGCTGATGATTAACCGATTTGATTTAAGGCCCAAGAGTTCCTAGTAAGGAGTCCTTCAATGGGTGAAGTCTCAAAGCGCTGAGAGTATCTTCTTTAATGAATATGATTTTTAGTTTCATTTTAAGTTTGTTAACCACCCACAGTACCAGCAGTGGATTTCAAAGGGATAGAAATACTCTATCGTTATACTTTCGATTGGCGCTACTTTTGAGGTATGGCTTTATTGTCGAAATCTTAAAAACTCTCACGAAAACCATCTTTTGTTGTATTTTGCTTTCTGAATTTCTCACTGCTCTCTTGGATCACATCTAGCCTCTATGAATTTCTTCTCTTGAATGGAGACACCACCCTACTCAACCCAAGAGATGATCCCAATGATAATCGTCTAAATTTATTCAAAGATTAGACTGCATCCTATCTACTGGAGTGCAAATTATTTTATGGTGGATGTCTGAATTCATAAAAATTATTCGAAGATTTCCTGCAATTTATAGTAGATTCCTACGTGAAGGCATCATCAAACATCTTTAGCGAAGGCTGCTACTAATAATCTGAGATAACCTACTTTGAGTTCAAAGTTGTTGTAGTTATTATTGGATTAATTGATGTAGTTGAACTTGACAAAGCTGTTTTACTTCCATCGGAGGATTCGTTATGTTCGCCAACAGTTGCTAACGATCCAATCATAGAGAAACCTTGCAAAGTACCTTTTCTCATATCGATTGGTGGTTTTCTCGAAGGAGAGAATGGACTACTCGAAGACGATGAAGAACTCTCGGAAGACGAAGAAAACGAAGAAGATAACTACGAGGAACTAAAATATGAAGAGTTATCATTTTTATCACTGCCTAAATATCGCATCCATTCTTTGAGATTATCTTAAGCTCTCTCACCCGCAGATTATAGCAAATCTATGTCTTTGAGACTAGAGTATTTATCTCTTTTATTTCTAAGAAATTAACATCGTTTTTAACCTGGATTGAAATTGTATTTATGTATGCACTCAAGTCTATTAGGTACATTCTAAACCATCGTGCAACCTGCAAGAAGATGGTCATCTCCATTGCAGCTGATACATTTCGACCCATTCTACCCAAACTTACAGCTAAACACGACTTCATCCTTCGCCATGTGGAATATTTCCTCGTCTTTTGGGAATTCTCGTAGGACTTACAGAAACTCATGCCGTTCGATTTTGAGCACAGTTGAAAAATCTACACTCCTAGCGCTTAGACTACGTTCTTGTCCAGTATAGAACTCAATGTCACCGAAATAAGCACCGCGAGTTAGCTCTGTAGAAGGAAAGAGACAGAGAAACAGAAGAAATGTTGATAAAAGTAAGATAATTCATTGTTTTTTCCTTGTAAAGTTTTGTATTTACTTTTGATTTCGATGCTTCGTTGATTCAAATAGTGGTCATCTTTGATGCTGCTGACATCCTTACTACTCGAACTAACCTACCCATTCTATATGAACAGTTCTATTTCCCCATTTTCAACAAAAAATATTGCCTAATCATCAGGTGATCCTCTTGAAAAAATCACTTATTCAGGTGTGAAATGCAATTCCTTCACAAACCTAAGCGTTTTGAGCAGCACTTCATGGGAGAATCTACTTGGAAAAAATGTATTTTCTTCAAGGACAAGCTTATTCGCTTCAACGTACAGCTTTTCTCTGAGATCGTGCCCAAGCTACCCAAGAATCTTTCTCTCTAACTCAAGACTTCCAACATCTACAGATTTCCAAAAAAACTCTAAATATTCACGGACTTGAAATCTTAATTCTTTCGCGACATTCTTCTTCGCCATGTACGCATTGATGACTTGTAATTTCTTGTTGAGTTACTTCTTCTCCTTGTTGATTTCTTCTAAAATGAATCCAATTGCATTTACACTTTTTTAAAAATAACAAAACAAATCAAAAAAAGGAAAAATTAGTCTAAAATTCATCTAAGCACCTCATTATCATACCTATATGCGAAGACAGCACATGCGAAGAAAATAGTAATTATTGCAAAGAATGTTTCTGTCTCATTGCTAGGCGTAATATCTCCATATCCGACAGTGACCATTGTCACAGTGATAAAATAATATGCTTTCATGTATTGAATATACCAAGGTTTATCGATAATTCCAGCTTTATGTAACCAATTATATTCTGGATTGAGTCTTGATAGTGCAATCCAAATGTTAGCAAAGATATGTGCAATAAATAGCACAATAGATAACAGCTTAAGCATCGCGATGACATTCAGTAATGCTGGCTTTAAATCAAGTCTCAACTCAATTCTCTTGAAAATCAGTTTTACCGATTTGTATTTGAAGAAATACAATGTCAACACTGGCAGAAATATTGATTCCTGAGAGAAGTAAAGCACTAAAGGGATGATACTGAGAAGATCAAATATCAGAAGGTTCTTAGAATATGCAGAAATTATCTCATATTTTGATTTTATAAGACATCCATTCCGATAATATCCCGTGTTTGCGTTGATAAGGCAGTCAATAATCAACCCAATGCAAAGTATAAAATAAGGAAATTCGCCGAAAAGGGAATCTAATTCCCTCTGTGTTGACAGGATTATCGGCGTAGTTACAAAGAAAAATACCATGATGCTTGCAATGAAGATATCCCAGATCATTTTCCATCTGTTCAGTGGATTGAATGTACGAATTTTCAGGAGTCTTTCTAGAAAAATTGTCCAAGATTCTTTGATATTCTGTGCTTGTTATGCGTTTAAGTTCGATTAAGAGAGGAACGTGATATCGCCGATGAGACTGATTTGCTTATCGGTTAAGTTTCTGAGACGATTATTTCGAAAGAAGAATCGAGTGACGAACCTATGAATAAGATTCTTCAAATGCACCAAGCGAAGTATCGAAAGGGTGTTGTTTTTTGTGCTACTAACACTTTATGAAGATGGATTATTTTGAAATATTGATTTGATTCGCGTTTCCGCAAAGACATCTTTAGCTATTTTGATCTCAGAAATGCTCTTTTCTTATTAATTTCTGAGATTGCTATTTCCATTCATAAGGATGCTGTGTCTATCAAGGGCACTCATTCGAACATGGAATGAATCGTATTTCTAAGGACCTTTCAAGATAGCAGTGCTTTTAGCAATATTTCGATCATTTTTGATGTTATTCTCCTCGTTAATATCTAATTCAATACTAAGTTGACTATCATTTGGAGATTTTTCTATATTGTTCGTATGAAAATTATTTAGAATGTTCGTATTTGTAAAGAATTTCTCACTTAGATTGCCTTCTATTTCAAATATCGCTGCGTGTTTCTAAGGTGAGTTTTTCAAGGGAGATAGCAGCTACTGTGGATGTTGCTGATAGAGTTTATCTGGCTAGTTTTATTTATCTTCTTAGATTTATGATTTTAATTGATCTTTAGGTTAATTCTAATGAAGTAGCTTTGTAGAAATGGATTATTTCAGCACTTCTTAACTTAGTTCTGTAAATCCATCTTGATTTCTCATTTATTCAATATGAGTCATTTCAACTCCTTCAATTATTGTATTTCCTTTTTTGATATTATTTTCTTTTGATTCGTGGACATATTTTTAGCAACTCTTAACTGAATTTTTGCTAGAATCATTGGAATTACTACTCTTTATGCTGTTTTTCATCTCAAATGCCAAAGAATCGTTGTTTATCTACACTTTAGGGACAACATCATCACAGCCTAGAACAGGATTAACTTTATTCTATGTAGTATCCGTTATGCTATCTTCAGTAAGAGACGACTGCGATGATTATTTCCTACTATGCATTTCGTCATCTTGTTTTATAATCAATTTTAATGGAATACTGCTCTTGAAAATACTCGCTTGTTATCCCTATCCTTCTAATTTCTAACTCAAATCATTCTTTTTCTTTAAGCTGATAGTCTTATCCCTAGCTAAACTATTCCTATTGAGCAGTAGAATTGGAGTTGTTAATGTATTTCCAGACGAGAAATTAAAAATATCCACTGGCGGCTAACATGGTGTCTACGGCAAATCGGAGAAACTATGAATGCCATCTTCGTGCATGATATGATGGTTATGCAGCTGGCACTAAAGAAAAGAATCTCGAAAGCTTCTCTTATCTGGGCAACTTGATATGCTGATGTCTATTTAAAAAAAGATTTGCTTGCTCTCCTCTGTGCGAAGTTTATATCAATCTTAAGAATGATCTGTCTTTACTCTTTTGATTTAATAATCAACGCATCTGCAATTCAAATAGACTACCATAATCAAAACAAAAGTTTTTCAAGACGAAATTAGTCTCCTCTTGATATTAATCTCGCTTTCTATCTTCCTGTTCACTAAACGAACTAATTAATATATTCTCAACACAGAATATTTTTGTTTTTTTTTTGGGGAGATTCTTCAGATAGGAATAAAATAGATTGTGGTTTATAATTGAATAACAAACTACTTGTGTGTGATTAGCGTTTACTGATATAAAAGAATTGATAAATATTCGCGGGAGTAGGAATAATATTGAAAAGAAATTTTCTAATGAACAAATGGTAGTCATAATAAGTCAGGAAGGGGAGATTTCAATTTTTAAATGAATTTTCAATGACAGGTTTAACTACTGAGATTTGATTGTAACTGTAAATCTGCCACAGATTTGTAAGAACCACCTAAATAATGCTCAGAAGCAACTGGTTGAACTTATGAAACAAAAAAATAGTTAACTCCAGATATTTCCAATTTTAAAAATTGCTAAGAGTGGACTGGTTCTTTAAATCATTTTCTAAAATCAGCAAATCTCGTTTTCTTAGATAAAAAAGAAAGAGTTTTCCTGTGTGATATTCAGCCACCGAGAGAATCTTTGAAGAATATTATTCTAACATTTAATATTGTTTTTAGACTGTTTAAAAATAAAAATAATAATAATAATACTTGCATTTTGTGGGGTTGCTTTTTTGGGAGAATTGAATTTGAGTTAAATTGGGGATAGTGTTGGAGGGCAGTTGATCTTGTTGCAAAAAAAGGATGAAAATGAGAAGTTCGAAATATCATCATGTAACTTGAACAAATTAATTGTTTTTTTTTAGCATAAGAACAATATAGTTGCTGAAATTATTGCTCGCAAAATGTCTGATTGAATATGTGAGGAAAAATAAATATAAATACTAGACTATCATATGCCTCTTAAAGTGCTAAAAGAATAATTAATCTTCTTATAAATATGTTATTATGTGCTATTATGGTATTTAAAAATATTATTTTGGTCTTATCCTACACATTATCCTAAGAATTCACACTGTACAACAGAATAAAGAAAAAATTTTTGGAGTTCCAAAGATTTCCCTATTTCTGCATCTAAAACATTCTCTCCAAATCATCAGTTTAATACGAGTTATTATCTTGTAGTCACTCATCACAATCAAAGAGCTTAATCATCCACTTCAATCTAATGAGGCAACTAGCTCTCTTTCGCTATGTCTCTTTCTATTTGCTCATTCTTGGTTTTTCTACCCAAAAAGCCTGATTGTTATTATGTGATTTATGTAGCTTTTATTAATTGAATATTTTTCTAAATTCAATCTGTTATCAAATTCAATTTATAGAAAAGTAAATTGCCTATTCGTATTGAAATATGTCCTCTTCTGGCATAATCTAAGAGGAGCCGTCAATCTTTTTTTACATAATTTGTTAATCTAATTACTGCGACAGCATAAATCTTATTTTTATGTTTATCTTCCTTCTTCTATCAATCTTAATTTACCTCTGCAGACATTACTGTGTGGGGGATTATGCAAATCGATAAGAAACAACTAAAGAATATTCAAAAGATTTCCCAATCTAGCCAATAGTTTTATTGTCCAAAATAGAATCCATTCACTCACTCGCCCAATTTGATTGTGGTTTATTAATTCCTGCTCATTAGTTTCTCCCTAGTTTGAATTTACCTGAAAATACCAGTATTAAGTGAATCCACTTACAGTGAAATATTCTATTACTCTAAAATGATCTTAACAGAATCCTTGTTGATGTTGATATTATTTCATAATTGCTAATTGCTCAGACACATCTAATAAGCTCATCCCCAAGCTCAAGATATTCGATTCATTCTTTGATTCGTTGAAATATTCAAGCAGAGATATATTTCCATTTATTAAGAATCTGCCTTTTGCAATACCAACAACTCCTATTTTAAAAGTCTAAAAATTGAATAATATCAATTTTACATAAGAAAACCTTCAAAAATGATAGAGCTCTTATCAAAGTACAAAAGGAAAAATAAACTGTTGGTACTCTTTTTGCCTCTTTCTTTCTTTTCTCCACCTTATCTCTGTGAAGTTTATACTAAATGTAAGCCAACCAACCGATAAGATATCCACAAGGGAAAGAAACTGTATTGAAACGGAGAAGATCTTATTTTTTCTTTGTTACTAATAATTCGAAGACAATACAAACTAAATTTGGATGTTTCCCTGGGTAGTTAATAAAGATTAAAAGAACAAAAAACAAATAATTTATTTAACTTCACAACAAAAGTTCAGTGCAGCTAAAGCAGAGACAGTCTGCAGCTGTGTCTGCGGGACCAAGAATAAAATAGCTAAGACTTCTACAAGATTACGCGTGCGTTCACTGTGAAAGGTATCACATGGGAAATTGCTTTCGTCCTAACTCGAAGACTGCAGAAGGTAAAAGAGCTGATAAGGAAAAACGATAAAAAATCGAATCGATTAGGAAAATCAACTTATAGTTCAAAGACTCCATCGCTGAGCTGGAACGTATCACTGATATGCTCCTTGTCAAAATACAGCATGCAAAGAGATACCGTGGATGGACAGTCGACAAGGTTGTCAGCGAAATCTATTATAAAAATCTCATCCCACCAAAGGAACTCTAGAGCATTTGCTCACTTTATAAGTCGCTTGCTGAGAAAGTAGCTCCTCTTGTCAACGCTCCAGACAAGTAGCCTGAGAAGTTCCTCATGGAAGAGGGAGATGTTTTAGTCTAGGAATATAAGGACAATCACAAGAGATTGTCTTCTTTCGTAGAAGCAGCTGCGAGAATACCAATAATACCTGAGAAACTAGTGTAGCCTTCGAATTCAAGTAGCATTCAAGAATTTGTTCCTGCACTTGCGAGATCGTCGTCAATTCATTGAGGAGAAGGAAAGGATGAGTTTAATTGAGGGAGGAGGATAGGATATGTGGCAGACACGCAAAATACAAATAAAAATAGCCGTTGTGTTTTAAGTTTTTCTTAAAAAACCACAAAAGAGAGATGGTTTAGTTAACTACAAAGAAAAAAGTAAGATGATCAGCTCATTAAGAGATTGCTATGTAGATGAATTTGTTCTCCAACAACAAAAGCACCTTTAGAATACCAAATAAGTTCAGCCATTCTTTGTGGAAGATTTATTGTTCTATGGATATAACTGATTGCTTGCTAAAAGAGTTAATTACACCTTATTGAAGCATCCAATAGTTATTATTAATTTAATTTAGAGCTAGTTTATTTGACTGATTGTTAAACTGCAAACAAACAAAAACAATTTCGTGTATTTTTATATGTATCTAGCATTTTACAAAATTGAATTTAACCATTGCTATTATGTCTATTAATAGCTTTTGCAATTGCTGATTGTCTTTGAGAGAAATATGTTTGTTAAATATCTGATTTTTTTCTGAATTACTACTAAAAAGTATCCAAAAAACAAAAGCAAATTCCTGTTGGAGAGTCACAAAAATACCAATCGATTCTTTCTGGAGTTGTCTGTCGTGGTTAAGACTGCAAGCACAATGAGATCTTCAATTACTTCGGATGGCACAGCTGGAGATAGTATCTAGTAACGGTAGCGAGAACTAAGTGCAATGAAAGATAAATTGCTAGGGAGATTCTAGGATATCCTAGCTAGTGTTTATTCCAGCGAAGAAGGAGGATTCTAAAACGAGGAGATCGAGAAAGAACTTGGAGAGCTCTCACATATTTTGGAAACTCCCATGTCAGAGATCGAAGAGAGCATGAATAGTAGAAGAAGTAGTGGAAACAGCAGAAATGGAAGGGAGAACTTGTTGCATGATCAAAGATAGCTAAAGTCTTAGAAATCAAAGGTAACATAGGTATAAGAATAGCTGGTAGATAGCAGTAATGGTCGCTTAGATGGCTAAGACAGAAATCGTTAAGGCCCTAGAAGTTCCCCATCGATTTGCAAGAATTTTTTCCTGAATGATTTGAATCTAGAGGAATTTCATTCGGAGATCAAAGAATCGAAGAGAATCAAGAATGTAGAAGTATTAGAGGATACATCAGAGAGGATTAATGATAGAATGAGGCTAAGTGGGTTGGTAGGTGGGAAATATAGAGATTCAAAGACAAAGAAGAAGAAGAAAGATAATGATGATGGATGTAGTTAATCCCCTGAAAGAATGTCATCGTTGGAATTGGTTAAATCGTATAAGTTATTGAAGGGGCTAAGAAATAATGATAACTACAAAGAGGGTAATACGAGGGATGATGCTGATGATGATGACAAGACACTCTAGAGCTTATCAGTGGATGAATTAACAAGATAAATGATGAGTTTTTAAATATCATTGAAGGAAAAGGAAGTGTAGATATTAGATAAGTCGTTGCAATTGAAGAGAGTCTAGAATTGGTAATAGAAACTATCCAAGGATATAGCGTATGTTGAGAGGAATACTGAATTGAAGCTAGCGTAGATGAGAGAGAACAGAGAGCAGTTGGAACAGAACACAGAAGAGTTACTTAAAAAATAATTATCATCTTTGGAGTTGACGGGTGAATAAAGAAGTGGAAGGATAAATAAGATGGATTAGGTAGGGATTAATGATGATGGTGATCTGGATGATGATGCGGATGATAGAGAGGATCATAGAATATCTTAGGATTGTACTGATGCTGTACGGGAGCAGTAGATACAGTCGATAAGGGCGAACAATCTCAATAAAAATGTATCTCACTAGGCTAGGATGAGAGAGTTACAGAAGAAGTTAAGTTTACTTACTGAAGAAAAGGAAGCACTTCAAAGGTATGCAAATGCATGAACAAATGTTTTGGTTTTTATGATATCTTTTTGGAAGGCATCAGGCATAGCTGCAATCTGAAACACAGTAAGCTACGATAGAAGCATCGAAGAAACTAGAAATGAACACGATATTGGAGCAATTAGAGAAAGAAAAGAGCAATTTACAGCTAGCGTTAGATGAATTGACTCTCAAATGCTGGAGGAGAAGGTAGGAGTGTATATAAATGGAAGAATCAAGCAGCAAAGAGTTAAGGAACTATTAAGAGAGTTGCTAGCTGGCGGAGGAGACTAGTGGAGAGGAGATATTAGAGAAATTAATAGATAATAAAGATGGGGTTATAAGTGAATGGGTAAGTGTGTATCGTTAAATTGATGATAATCTTGGTGGTAATGCTGAGAATGCTAGTTCGAAAATGAAGGGAATTATGAGTAAAATTAAGGAGAAATATGGATTGTTCATTAAAGAAACAAGGATAACTGCAAATGGTGAGTTTTAATAGGATTCTGGGTAAGATTACCTAGAATCCAACGATATCCCCCCAGTATCTGAGATAAACGTACAAAATGATAATTTATAGTAGGTTTTGCAGTAAATTCAAGCTGGTATTCTCTCCTAGACATCTGCGAATGATGCACTGTCTGCCAAGCACTAAGAGAAACTGTTTGAATTAGAGTAAATCAAAGCTAAAACATAATAGGAACTTTCAGCTTATCTTCATTCATGCGAGCTCGAAGAATAGCAATTCGATGAAGAAATAAAATAATTATAAATCACCATATAAGGTAAAAAACAAAGGGAAAAAGATTAAAATGCTTTGCTTTAAGGATAACTCAAAGAAGAGCTGCATCGATCACTTGAGACTATCAACTAGCTTGATGAGTAACAGTAGACATTGATCAAGCAGCGAAACGCATTGAAAGCCCAATTAGAAAAGAAAAAATGAGTTAGAAATAGAGATATTTTTTGAAAAGCAAATATGCAAAATCAAGGACTGTTTGTTATTTTTTTAACACTTCCTTAATATCTTAATAAAATTAATATGCGATAAATAAAACTCAATCTTCCGTCTAATAAATTGGAAATTTACAAAACAAACGAAAGTGTTTAGAATAGATAAAAAATAAGGCAATCATTTAAAATATTCATGCGGGTGACTGTATATATCTATCTATCTATTTCTGGGTTGACAATCTTAGGCGGGGAGGACATGCATTCAAAAGAATCACGAATTAAGAATGAAATAAATTTACGCGTAAAATTTTTAACGACTCGAAATGGGATGGGGGAGGGCATATAATGGAATAGCTAGTTTTTGCGGGAGATAAATGCCCTCCTAACCAGAGAGATTACGACACACAATAATTAGTAATTAATAAGTTAATAATAATATTTTCAATAGCAACTCTCAGCGCAAATCTTTCAAATAAGGTTAGCTCATTATGTCAGAAACACCGATTGTTACAATAAATGTCGAGGAGACACAACACATGCATGAGTATTCATAGCCAAGAAGAAAATACAGTACACCACATCAAGAAGAGCATTCGAATCATTATCACAATAGCAATAATAATACTAATTCTTGTGCGACTTCAGTGAATAAGATATCGTCTTCAGGGCAGTTTAGTTCAGCTCATCTTCTGACCAAACGGAATTCTTCGTTTGGACAGACATTTAATCATAGCTGCAGTAAATAACAGCAAACAGGATAGCAAGGGTAAGTCAATGGAACATAAACATCTCAGCATGTTCCATCAGTGAGCTCATTATAATTCCTGATGGGTTCATCATCATTGCATCCACAAAATGTTATTAATAACAGTAATAATATGAAAGCACTCTTTGGATATCTCAAAGGGAATAAAGCTACTAGCAATCACAGCAGAATAGCTAACCATAACTCATAGGAAGGCTACAGAGATCTACTTGGGAAATACTACTCACAACAATAGAAATAATTATAATAATAACCCTTTGAGGAGTGTATTACTATTAGTAGTAATGATCTTGACCAGGACACTACTGCTTATCTTCAATAGAGATAGGACAATTAGAAATAGCCCAAATCCTCTGAGTCCTTATCATCATCATATTGCTAAGCTAGTCCAAGTGAATTACTCGAATAACTCGTCTCTTCTGAGTTATCTAAGCATAGAGAGTAAATGCAGCAACTATGGAGTAATTCCAGTTACAGCAGTTAGTTCATGGACCCTACTGTGGAGAGCTAACTAGCTAGTTCTACGAAATAGCTGCAACGAGCGAATTTAACAAATTATCAAGTTGATGTCACTGAGCAAGACAATCACACACCACTGGAGTACCTTAAGTAGTTTAGAATCGAAAAAGGTCCACCTAGAACTCTGAAAGAATAATCGAAGGATATCAATGATAATTTAGAGGAATACACTGAGAAATTGTATTTCGCGATACAAGAAAGAGCTGCGGAGAATCTAAGAAAAATTGGGGGATATGGTAATAATAGTAGTAATAATTTAGCTGAGGAGAATGGTAGTTAAGGGCATAATAGTAATAGTTAGAGTAATACAGTGAATACCTAGGCTAAATAATAGATAAAGCAAGCTGTTTAGAGTGTGTTAGAATACTCTGAGAGCAGAACTGTTGTACCGAGATATGCTCGTGAAGGTGATTGGCTGTGTCATTGTGGGAATTTGAATTTTTCATATAGAAATATATGCAATAAATGTCAAGACACAAAGGGGAAATTCATGCTAAAGAAGACATCAGAGTTAAGCTAGCAGTTGGATTCGATATAAAAGCAGCTGCTATGCTTGGATTCATAGATAATGAGTGAGAATAATTCGTAGAATTAGAGTATCCCGAATGCTGCTGTTAATGAAGTTATGGTAACACAATCTAGATAGATCGTGCTAAGTGATTTCATATGGATCTGCCGATGCTGCAGATCGGTTAACTACGCAAAGACAGTGGCATGTATATGCTGTAATATGCACAAAGTGTTAGATGCGCATAGACTCATGTAGATATCGTAGCATTCTTAGAAGAAACTCAGGAAATATTATGAAAAAATAATTTAGAAAAGAGGGGAATTAATATAATAATAGTTGCTGGAAGAGAAGAATAAGGAGAATGACGAAGTGATCAGTGGATCTGAAGATGGAGAAATAGTCAAAATAGATGAATCAGGAGAATCTATTATTGTTGGAGAGGAGGAATAGTATCCGTAGCTAGAGATTGCTATTGATGGAATAGAAGAAGATTTTGAATAGTTGGATACGGATGATGAAGGGAAAGATGCTGAGGAAAGAAGACGATTGAGTAGTGCTGAAGAATAAGATGCATCGACATAAGAGAATTCTATTGGTGATGGAGGAGATTATTATTACTACAATGGAAGTTGTCATAGCTAAAATGATGAAGATGATGTTGATAATCACAATGAATATTGCTATTAAAGTAAGATCAATGATAGTGTTAGTCTTCAAGAGAACTAAGATGAAGACATAGACATTGAGTAGATTAATTAGCAATAACTAATGAAAATAGTGAAGAAGAGTTTACAGAAGTAGAAAGTTAAATCAAATTCAAGAATAATTAATTAAATGAAATAGAATGAGATAGGCAATAATAAGAGGAATAGCTAAAAGAAGCCTGTATTTGGAATGGCTGGATTTGAAGGAAGCGATATTATTATTGTTGAAGATGAGTGAGAAAAGGAGAAGAAGAAGACAAGGGGAATACATACAAAGAGAGAAAGATAATAGTAAATATAAAACTAACCCAATCTGCAGAGATATTTTGTGTTATTCACGTTGTTAATCATAAACTAATTAAGAAAACTAAGATTAGAAACACACTATTAAAAAATATTAATTCATTCGATCCTTATCTTTCAGTATGATTTATTGTAGTTTAGAGGATTGATTAAAATAGGATTTACTTGTCATTCTCAACAAATTAAAAAGGGAAAATAACAATTATTGATAATGTAATTACATTCAATTAATCTCGTTAATTAGTTAATTAAGTCGCAGAGAGGGCTACAAACAAGAGACACACATACAGAGACAGATAAAGATATTATGAACGCTTATGATTATTTGTTTAAGTTCATTCTTATAGGAGACACTGGTACAAAATTTTATCACTTTGACTTCTTGCTGCTCTAGAGAAGTGATTCGTTTTTGATGTTTGGAAATGATTATTATCAGGTGTAGGGAAATCTTGTTTGCTGATGAGATTTGTGGATGAGCGATTCAGAGAAGACTACGATGCTACTATTGGAGTTGAATTCGGATCTAAGATACTGAATATCAGCAACTATGTCATCAAGACACAGATATGGGATACTGTAATAACGAAAGATATTCTTGAGTTTATTCATTGTTATTCTGAATCTTTCTCTGCAAGGCTGGACAAGATTAGTTTAGGTCGATAACTAGGAGCTACTACAAAGGCGCAGTGGGTGCGATTGTAGTTTTTGATATATCCAAGAGAAGTTCATTTGAGAATCTCACCTCATGGATAAAGGATGTCAGCGAGCAAGGCAAAGTTGATATAATCAAAGTCATCATCGGAAATAAGATGGATAGGATGGATTCGTAAAAAAATCTAACAAAATGAAGATTATTAGGAGCTTAAATCTGAGAAATTGAGAATTATGTATTTATTTATTGTTGTTGTTGTTGCTTTTGGGTAAAGTCGTGAGGTGAGCACTGAAGAAGCAGCTGTGTTTGCTTAGAAGCACAATGCGAATTACATAGAAGTATCAGCGAAAGAAGACTTGAATGTCTAGAAAATCTTCGTAGATATGGCTAAGGATGTTCTAAATAGGATACTTACAAATCAAATCGATTGCCATAATGAAGTAGGATAAACTAATTAATATTTAACAAAAAGGAGCTTTAATAGGATATATAAAATTTTGGTTTTAGATGAATGGTGTGAAGATCGGAGCAAGATCAGCGAATGCGGAGAAACTTAAAAAAAACTAAATGCAAGGGCAAAAAGAATAGAATGTCAATGAACCATTGCTGGAGAGATAATAAGAGATGATCCCGAAGAGATAACTGAAGTAATAAGCAAATGGAGATAGTCTGGATGAAGATGAAGTAGCGTAGTAGTAGACTTACTGCTAATGTTGAGAAAAAGCTATGAGAGAATATATTGGGGAAAAAATGAATAAATAAATAACAGAAAACATAAAATAAGGAGACAACAAAGAAAGAAAAGAAAAAGAGAGATATAATCTGCGAAAGGTTAGAGAACGAGAGAAAGAGATAATTATCCAATTCATTTTGAACAGGGTTTATTTGTTGAATGAGTTTTTCTTTCTTTTGTGATGTTACTTTTATTTCAACAAATATTATTTTTGTTTAATAATAGTACACTGTTATTATAAATCCAACTTCTTCTATTTATGGAGAGCACAACGTGGAAGGGCGGGGATATAAAACATGTTATTGATTTATCTTGATATAGTCTGTGGAAAGTAGACGAAAAGTTTGTTTAATTTGAAAATATATTATTTTATTCTTCTTCGTAAAAAATTAATACTACAATACATAAATACATTCATTGATGCAACGCTCATTGTAGACTATGTGCGAGAGTGAATTTAAGGTTGGAAACAGCACATATGCTCTCTGGATCTTCCTCTAGGAAATCAGTTTCAGAAGACATAAATTACACATCTGATGGTTTTCCATACTGCAGCTGCTGCTTTTGTTAAAAGAACTATTAATGCTGCATTTGCACCGCAGATTAGGTGTCGAATGTATTTCCAGTGGAAGTAGCAGTAACTGGGCGAGGTGCTTAGAAATTGGGAGGGAAATAACCGAATTATTAATTGGATTAAGAAAGAGAAGAAGTGATGTTATCTCCAAGGGAAGGAGACTGCTGTTGGTTAATAGTTGCTGAAGATCCAGGTACAGGAACAGAAGAAACAATTAGGCTAGGAGTTACTGAAGAAAATTCAACTTTTGTATTGAGAGCAACTCCTACCTAACCTACTCCGTTGTTGTAGGATAACATACCATTCGATGTTGGCATACCACTAGGTATTGTCTGTGAGACACCTGGTATTTACTGATATGGTTATCCTCCTAGTGTTGGTAACTACTAAGAAGGTTTAGCATAATACTAAGGATATCCAGGAAGAACATTTTACACAGGGTAATTTACTGGACCAGTTGCTGCAGGATATATCGATGCAGCAGTGGAAGTAGAAGAATAAACTGAAACTGGGGAAACAGCTGGATTATAAGGAGATGTAGGCTATTATATAAATTTATCTTGTTAACTAACTGTAGCTACAGATGTTGGCGTATTATTATTTGCAGCTGTGTTAGCATAATACTACGCATACTGTTATTGTTGCTGCTGTTAATAACTCAACCAAGCTGCGTTTTGTTGAGTTTGATCATACGCATAGCCAGCAGAATGCGGATAATAGGATTAAGCTGAGGGTTAAGGATAATAAGAACTACTAGCATATGCACCTGAACTTGCTGTTGCTGCATACCCACTAGTTGCTGTTGTTGTTGCTGCTGCTCCACCAAGGGGCTATGCTCTTGTAGCAGCTTGGGATACTTTGATCGCTTTCCCTTAAAGAATTGATCCATTCATTTCTGAGACTGCTCTCCCGACTTCAGATGAGTTAGTGAGTTTTACAAACCCAAATCCTTTGCTTTGCTTGGTAAGTGGGTCGATGACAATCTTAGCACCTATCGCTGTTTAGAATCTGCATTTAAAGTGATCCAGCAGCATGGGTTCTGTCACGTTAGGCTGCAATTCACCGACGTACAACTGTGAGGAAGCAAAAATAAATATTTTTTGATAAGATTCATTCTTTAATTTTCTGTGAAAAATCTATATAAACTCACTTAGTAATCTTGATTTCTGCTGTAGCTAGCTCCATTCGCAGGAGCTAACGCAACTGGCTATTATTATTAATAGTATTATTGCATATCTGTTCCAACTGCTCCATAGCGATTAGCCTAGTATCCGCCACCATACATCGCCATACCTGGATAATACTAACCCATCTAGGCAGGATATCCACCAGGAGTATATGCTGATCTTGGAGGCATTCCTGGTGCTAAATGAAAACACAAGAGTCAAGAACACTTCAAAAATCCCATTATTTGTTACTCCTATTGTTGGACCAGTTCATGCGGAATGTATTTGATATCCCAGGGATAGGTCTCTAGCTGTATTTTGTGATGACACCATCAGCTTAGGCATGTGTCTCGAATTCCACAAAACAATATCCAACACCTTAAGAAATAATGAGAATAATATTAATTAAAATTAACATGAAAAAATGACATTATACTGAAAAAAGGGATACTTACCTCCATGCGAGATTGATTCCTTTGGTCTGACTAGCTTGACGTTCATTATTCGGCCTAGTAAAGGTAATAAAGGAGAATTTTTTTTTGATTACAATGTAAAATATTGTGTAGAGATATCATGTCAGATAGGTAAAAATTTACCAAACTTATTGAAGATTTCCTCAATAGTGGTTTCATTCATCCATGGTTCGATATCCCCAATCCAGAGGGTTCTGTTATCAGGGTTTTTTTAGAGCATCTATTGAATATATTGCGAGTTCGTTTTTTCTTCTTTTTTTGAGCTTTTTGTATTGGTCGTTGTCTTTCTTCTTCTTCTTTCTTTTTATTTTAAATTATTTCCCTCAAGACTCGAAATGATTTGATCTCCTTATCCTTAATTCTTCTGCTCTTGTTCTTCTCCCTCTCCTCTGCGAAAACGTAGATGCGCTAGGAATAAGAATCAACAAGAATTTATTTTTTAAAGCAAAAAAAAAAAAAACCCTTGAGAATAAAAATGGGCTTGCTCAACATTTCTAAACTAACAAGAATATCTATTTGATGTGTAAATATTTTAAATAGTATTTTTATATTCATTTTAAAGATTATGGATGTGCATTTTTGAAATGATTAATTTGAAAGTATGTTTCACATTTTGAATAAATCAACATTCTTGCTCGTTGCTATTATGAATAAGCACAAACAGAATGCTAAAACTATATGTGTATGTGTGAATTAAATATGAATATAGATGCATTTGAAAGATATGTGATGAATAATAACATGATGCTGTTAATGATAGAGGATATGTGTATTTGTGTGTGTATTTGGATATGAGGAATGTAAGTATTTGTGTGTGTGTAGAACAGTGTGTGAATATTTGTGTGTGTGTATGTGTGTGTGATGTTCGGATTATCAAATTAAACAAATTATGTTGCATTCTTTTACCAATTCAGTTGATGGGAGGGATGTCAAAGAAAGAGATACACTTATCAGGCTAGCGCAGAAGTCTCTAAATGGCGTTTATGCTTTCCTGAGAGAATGAATAAAATTTTGGCTTGAAATAGTCTACAAATGATTTAGCTGACACTTTTCAGATGTTTTAACAGTCTATTGGAATTATTTATCCTTGAGTTTTCATTTTGGGAGATTAAATTTTAAAAAAGTCTAGAGTTAATTGGTGTTTGCTTTATTAGAAAGCTGTTGTAGGGTCTACCCTTGGGAGAGGATTTGATGTAACAATGTATTTTAGATGAAATAGATGATCTTCATAGCAATTAGGTACGTTATATATCTAGTAACTAAATAGAGACCTGAGTAGAAGTTGCTGTCTTTTTCATTCTTCTTCACCTTTTCCATTTTGCGTTAAACCAACCAAACTACCTTCTGGAACAGAAACCATTCGACTCAACTTATTTAAAAAGTGCTCTGTTTTTTTTATTTTTTTTCCTGTAGTCAAAACAATGAAATTCTTCGCTGAGGAGATGTTAAAGCTTTGTGCCAACCTTTGGATTACAGTCACTAGGGCTCTTAAAGGAAGGCTGCTTCATAATGACTGTAGGTTTAAAAGCATTAAGTGTTCTAGTTAGATAGATTTCGATGAGAACTTAGCAAATCAATTTATTTTTTTCAAAGAAAATCTCGCTCGGTTGATATTTCTCCTGTAGATGGAAGTGAAAAATGGTCATCACAGACATTAAGGATATAATCTAAACTGATAATAAGATGCTTTTCTTCTGGGAACCAAGGATAAATCATCAAGAAATCTAGTCATCTGTGATACACCAAACAATCACGCTCATCTTCTTTTATTTAAAATTGTTTTTTATTCTTTCTCTTTTTCTTCTTGTTCTTTTGTTTGGATTTTTTATTTTTTGTTTTTCTTAAAACTTTTTTTATTAGACTTTCTGAATTAAAGTTAATCTCCCTTCCTACATTTCAGCTATTCTTCCTTTCTCCCCTACTCTAATCCATTCTTTAATCTATTAAGAGAACCTTCCTTTCTCAGTTAGTCTTCCCTCCTAAAAAGCCAATAATAAAATTTGAAATATAATTTCAGAACTCCCTCTCTCCCCACCCTCCTACCCCCACCCCCCAAAAAAAAGAAAAAGAAATTAAATAAGGAGGAAAAAACAACTCAACAACTGAAGTCAGCTTGAATGTGTCTCGATATGTGAGCTAGTGCAATAACAATGCTCTCTTTTCATTTCTCCCCTATGGCGTTACAGCCAACCTACGCATTGATTGATTTAAGCACGCACAGCAGCTTTTATTTGTATTTTTTAATGAATCCCTGATGTTTGACTTGTGGAATGCGAGCGATTAATTAAATAGTGGAAGTAATATTCATTGTATAGAATATTTACTGCAAATCGTCTCTCCACTCGTCATAACGTATCATCCGAATGTAGCAAACCATATTGCAGACACAACCCAACTGGCTATCAAATGAGCGAAGAAGAAGCAGCAGCAAGCATATCATCCTAACTAGAAATATTCTCATATGAGGTAAGTCCTGTAAAATGAAAGTGAATTTGCACACTACCTCCTCTATATAAGCTTCTCGTTTTGCTCAAAAAAAAAAACTTGTGCCTAGTTAAATTGGATAATCGCTTGAATTTAATTGCCAACTGCTTTCAGTCTCATATAAATATTCTCATTTTTGCAAGAATATATGAATTATTATAAAAAGAAATGAATGAAAATAATTTAAAAAAAAGACTTTAAATAAAAGAGTATTAATATGAATATATCAATTTACAAACATACAAACATTCAGACAAGTTAACAATATCAAAAAACAAATCAACATCTAAATTGTTAACTTGATCTATTCGATTTTCAAAGAAATTCAAGGGAAATAAAAGTTTTATTTCCCTTGCAGTTTTTTTTTTTTCGTAAAAATTAGACTCTATTTTTTGCATAGAACTGTTATTTTTCTTATTACTAAAAACTCTAAAATAAATTAATTTCTCTAAGCACTCTGGATTGTTTATTATGTAAAAAAAAAAAAGAAAATGATTTTTTTCTTGTATCTTTGTTATCGTTTCATATTCTTATTGTTTTTACTTTTTTCTCAGTTTTTCTAATTAAGACAAAAGTCATAATTTTTTGATTGAAAAATCTGCGAGAATTCAAATAACACAAATCAAATTTAAATTATACAAATTTTTTCTTTAATAAATAAACCCAAAACAAAGCAGATTAAGAAACGATGAATCATTAAAAGGAAAGAACTAACTCCTCCTCTCCCCCCTTAGAAACCCTAAATTCAAATTAATTTATTGAAAAATCGACCCCAACGAAACTTTTTCTAATACACAAACAAACAAAAAGAATCTACCCGTCAAAGAGACAGGCAATAATCATAAGAAATAAGTCCAATGAGATGCTATGAAGCTTTAGTTATTTAAACTTGGCTTCACTCTCGAAAATTTTTCACATGTCGCCTCAGTTTTTTAGGTTAACTATTTTTGAATGCCCACCTTCAAAATGGCTGCATATCAGAGCCTCTCGCTCACTCGAAGAACTCTCCTTAGTTATATTAGTCATCATCTTATTTAAGAAAATAATAACTATCGTGGAGATACTTTGAATTTGAGAGAAGAGCACTGTATGCAGCATCCCCTGAAACCAGAAATTTCACCCATAACTCTTTGATAGCCAAGCTCTTTGTTGCGATGGTGAATTGATCAAAAAACAAAGGAATTTTTGAAAATCAATTTATCCAAAATATTCATATGCTTTTCAAACTTGCTTGAACCTCAAGAAACTGTTTTTACAGGACTTGAGAAGACATCAAAGCAAGTTAAAAAGCATATTTAATACCTTTCTAAATATTAATACGAATTGCTGTTGATAATATGGATGTTGCTCCCTGCCCCATACTTTGCTGCTGCTGTCTGTTTGTTTTAAAAAAAATCGAAAATATGTTATTATAAAGTCTTAACGAAGAAAATATAAAGAAATGAACAAACAAACATTCATAAAAAGAAAAATAAAAAATAAATAATTATTTTAATTGCGCACGTCTGCGAATGGAGCAGGATAGCTGTTGTTGAGATCCTAGATTTTTTTCAATGATTTTTGTGCAGATTTTTAACTTGAAAAGAAAGCAAGAAACCACAATAAAGAAGAATTTTTAGAAAATATTTGAAGGGAATCAAATGATTTAATGATGAATTCAAGAAAAGCAAAGTCGATTCCAGGTATTATTTTTATGAAGTCTTCTTTTGAGGCTTGCTTTTTTCAATGTTCTCGACTTTTTGATTTAAAATACAAGCTAACCTTAGAATTTCTTAATAAATAGCAAAATACTTAAGAAATCATCAAATTTGCTGGGGAGGATGCAGCAAATTTTGCTGTTATTCTTATCATATATTTACTATTATTAAACTGTAAAATTTAAAGTTTTGCTTGAAATCAATGTGTGTTAATTGAGTTGATTTTTCTCTTACCTAAGGAAGAAAAAAAGTAGAAAGCTAGATAAACCCCAAACATTGTGGTTTTTCTAGACATCAATCTTTAAATAAAACGAGAGAGATAGCATGAAAGCATGGTTTTTTCTTTGAAAATTTTAATTATTTTTTAACGATACACCTATGCAAATCAACAAGATGATTATTTGACTTAAATGAGTTAGTTTATATCGCAATAAAAATAATATTATTCTTATTTTTTCCTTGAGAACCCACCTCATTTCTCGTGACTATCGAGTGTTTCTACTCCTCTGAATTTGATATCATCTACGAATTGTTCGGCTCCTTGAGGGAAAGAAACAGGTTGCACATAGAGATCAGCAATAGTCTTATGCTTGCCAG
>Ga0302271_10001053_pt1 | contig 27056 bp, 9 predicted proteins | sample III_Bog_N1_1_FD_198767 | JGI IMG/M metagenome (GOLD analysis project Ga0302271, IMG submission 198767) | Peat permafrost microbial communities from Stordalen Mire near Abisko, Sweden - III_Bog_N1_1 | ecosystem: Environmental > Terrestrial > Soil > Wetlands > Peat | place: Sweden: Abisko... | reverse complement strand
CTTGAGACCATTCAAGTCAGAAGAATACATTGAAGCCAATGCTGTAGCTGTATTTGTAGCTGTGGAAGCAGCAGAAGAAGTAGAGTTAACAGAATAGTGTTGGAATGTATCGTTGAGCATGGTAGTAGGCAACTCGCAAGACGAATAGTTGTTCTGTAGGACAGATTCAATTTTACTGGTTGACATTCCAACTTTCTTCTTCTTTAGAATGATAATCTTTTATTTATGTTTCCTTTTTCTGTTTTTAACACTCCCACTTCTTTATCGAATCAAATCAAAACAACTCCTCTCTGTCAAACGGAATATTTCTTCATTTTTTTCTTTTCTTTTCAAACTGGTTGGTCATGTTGGTACATGCAGAAGATTCGTCTTGTGAAAAAATCGATTTTATTTTATTTAAATAAACTACAGGTAGAGTAAATAGAAGACTAAGATTCTCTGAGTTCATATAAGTTATTTCAGGAATTAAGATTCTTTTCGTTTGACATTATTTCTATGCTTCTTGTTTAGTCTTCAAGGGAAACTTCTTAATGATCTGAAGAGAAGTTTCTCCCTTGTTCAAAATATTAATCTCTGCATTTATCGAATTATTGAATACTACCCATCAGAATTTCGTTAAGCTGTTTCACTTTTTTTGAGATCAAGAGTTTGCAATACTTTAAACTTTTGCAATTACTTGAATTCACCTGTTATTATCTTCTTGCAAATGTTTGGGTGATGTTAATTCTATTTATTTAGGAGACAAAATGGATTTTCACTTGAAAATGAGAGTAAATAATGTGAGTGAATTATTAATTGTAAATTTTCCAATATCTTCCAGGATTTAATGTATCTTAACTCCTAAAATATTCCTTTTTTCATTCATATTATTTGAAGCCATTCTCATTTTTTTTTAAATATTTGAAAATTCCTAGACCAATAACATTGAGTTTTATCTCCACAAGCAATTGGTTGTTACACAAGCTAAATCAATTTTCCAATATTTTATCTTATCTTTCATTAAAATTCCCATATGGCCAATCATCATCTTCTCCATTCAGTTTCTTAAACAAAGCTAATCAGCAAATCAAAAACAATTTTTTTGGTTTGAGTTCATAAATTAAGGTTCTTCACTTAGCGAGATGGAAATATTCAGATTGACAATAAATGAATTCGATGAGCTTTATAAACAATCAACGACTCTTCTTTGCGATCAAACAAGAGCGCTTTCTAGAGAATACAGAGAATTAGCTGCTGATGAGGAGTTATCCTCATTTGATCCAGCAATCACGTAGCTTTACAGTGAGACAAAGATGGATTTTATGAATTTTAATTTTCTTATTTTTCAAAGGCAACTTTCTCACAATGCTGTTTGCACTGCTTGGTTTTGCTTTTTAGGTGAGAATAAAAGCACCCTTCATGAAAGACTTAAGATAGGATTCTCCAGAAAGGATTACTCTTATTTAATTGATAAAATCGAACCTGAAATTGTAAAGATAAATGAGGAAATATGCGTGATGCGTAAACTCTACATCAGTAACGAAGAAAGTGTCTTAAGTAGAAACAGTGTTGGAAGTGTAATTCATCAAACCAGCAGCATCTTTGATAGCCGTTCGATAAGCACTTAGCATCCCAGTGACTCTGTGCTGAAACTTCCTGCGAAAAAACTGGTTAAACTCAATCACCAAGAATTAGAATCCAGACTTAGAGAAACGATTCGGTATAAAGTCATAAATAACATAGCCCTGAAGATCTAAAGGGCTTACAGGAAATATTTATTCTACAAGAAACCACATAGGATAGCAGCAGCTGTTTCAGTAAGCACACAATAAATTTATTTCTGAGTGGATGGTTAGCTAATATTTTAGGGTGAAAAGATTAGCATTTCGAACAGTATTGCTATAAGTAATTCATTAGTTAAAGCTGTTTTGATGATTGAAATAAAGATACAAAGAGCGTTCAGGAATAATAGACTGAATTGTGAAAGAAATGCGCAGAAATAACAATAAAAAGAAGCCGCAAACAGAATCCAAAGACAATACAAGATTCACAAAGATAGAGAACATCTTCTGAAAAATTTGTAAAGCAAATAAAATAAGGGTGATTTGGAGGAATTGCATTGCGTTCTTTGTGATAATAATGTGCTAACTTTCAGCGCTTTGACTTGATTAAATAGATAAATCAAGAAAGGATTGGCGATACTATCTGGTTGCTATCAGCAGCTTTCATTGCGGAAAAGTTTTAAGAATTTACTTAGATTTTCACATGTAAGACTTGGAATCGAGGCTAGAGCTTATTAAATCTTCAAAAATGAACCTCATCGAGCTCATTTAAACAATATCGATTATGATTAATTGAAGAAGATCATCCCCGAAGAAGGAAAATTTAAAATGAGCGCAGTATTCTGGGATTTTATCCTTAAATCGAATGTGTTTTACAAGTGGCTATTATTTGCAGCACTCCGTCGCAAGCGCGCTACAAGACAGAAGACTGAATGATATTAATAATTAAGTTAATGAACTGCTGACTAATAATTAGATTTTCTGATTTGTACATTCTTGGAGAGGGGAAAAATAAGTAAGAAAGGAATACAAAGAAATATTTCAAAACAATAATATTTTGTAATTTTGTTAGTTTCATTAGATTTTTGTTAGTTTGAAGATATATTTTTCAATTCATCTTTTAATCGATTCTGTTTTATGTATCATAAAGATGATAACAAGTAAAATAGTTCTATTTTTTGGGGAGAGGAATAGCTATAATTTCTGGAGAAAAAAAACTGGATATTTTAGATCATTTGGTGTATGTGGTTTTTTATTGAGTAATTGATTATAGATCCAATTAAGATTGATAATTCTTATCTGTTTTGATTGGATTAAAACGATCTATGTAAGAAAAACACTTTTTTTCTATTTGGTTTGATCAAGCTTAAAGAATAATAATTGTAACTTTTACTCAGTATTTATTCTTAAATATGGTTCGTATATTTTTTCAAAAGAAGACCTAAAATCAATTTGAGGAAGATTTTTCAAGATAAAAAGAAATAAAAAAGCTATTTTTAATACAAAGAGATTTAAATATATTTACATTTTTTGCTAAACTTTACAAATAGTTTACTATTCTTTAATTCAATTTATCTCAACAACAACAAAAATAAGTCACTACTCTTCAGGCAGACTTAAAATGCTCTTTTCGCATTTAAACTGGATATTTCTTTAACAAAAAGACTTACAAATATTCTCAAAAATTGTAATTTCTAAAAAAACTTAATAACTTGGATTGAATTCTTTTCTCTAATAATAAAATTAGTGTCTGACCTGATATTGTCTATCATTGTTCCGTTCATAAAAATAATTCAACTCATAATTTTTCTTTTTTATATCTAATTTAAGTTTATGTTTTGGAAATATTTTTTTCCTGACTATTTGGCATAGATCAAACATAAAATTAACCTTGGTAATACTTAGAACTTTTTATCTTTAAACTTTTCCATGTTTTCTCTTTATCACAATTGAAGTATTAGCAACCACAATCCATAAACAATTAACTCTTTTTAGCCATTTATCTTTGATTTTTGCAATGCCTTTTTGCTTTTAGAAAATATCAACATTTGAACTTATTTGGATTATGTTATATTTTCGTTATTCATTTGAACTTTTTGTTGACTATCTTAAGGACCTAGTTCGAATTGATTTATTCTTTTATTGGAAATTTGCTCATTTTACTTTGCTTATCAAATCAAAGCAGAAACCTATGGTGCCTATTGTGTCTACTAAATATATTGAAATAAAATAACCATTTCAATCAAAAATGATGCAAATTACCTTACAAAAAAGATCATTTTTTTAAGAAAATTTCTACAGGTTCAAAATAATTCACTTCTTACCTCAAAAAGAATATTTTATCCAAGAAGAATTTATTATTTTCTTGCTGATTTTTTCTCTTTCTGGTAAAATTTCTTACCTCTTTGCTTAATAATATCTTTGATGTCTCACAAATAAGTAAAAAATAATGAATCAAGTTATTTTTCTGCTCTGTATGACTCTAGATCAAGAATAAACTAATCCCCCACTTGGGCGATCAATAAAGAAATTATTAATAAAAACTCTTGGCAGATTGAAAATAATTCGTTTACACTTCTCCATTCATATTCTTTCTCTTTCAGTATTTGTGTACAAATTGGAAAAAAACACACATTGTATTTTTGCAGGCATATACGAATGATGAAAGGGAAAGTTGAGAAGAATTCGATTCAATTGAAGGTACCATTGAAATCCTTTGGTATCAGGGAACAACTTGCTCTGGTTGGATCAGAAATATTGAAGTTACGAGGGTTAGATTAAGTCAAAGTAACTGAGAAAAGCTTAGCAGCTTCGGTGGAGAGTCTGAAACAAAAAAACGAAGTCAATGCGCACTTGGAGAACATCAAGACTAATTTTAAAACTAAAATCATCTGCATGAAGCCAGAAGAAGATCTCCAAGGTCTTGCGATGAACGAAGTTGCTCTGAAGAATTTCCATGATTGCGAGCATTATCTGTACACCGAAGGCACATTGAAAAAGCGCTTAGAGGAATTAAAATTCGGAGACGACTCGAAGAGAGCTATTCTGGAAGAGATTCAAGCAATGAAATCGAATGAAAACTTGCAGGCATAGAGAAATAATGAAAACAAGGATTAGACTGAATGTCTGTTCGTTTTCTTTAAGGGAACTGAAATACATGAGAATATCAATAGATTTCTTAAAGATTATTTGGACGGATCTTCGCTGCTGCAGTAGACATGCTAGTCGATTAATTAATCTTAGAATCGATCAGGTAATAATAATCTTCATGGTGAACACATTACAGACTAAGATGAAACTGAAGAATCGAAGATTGAGGGTAAGGATAATACGAATTAGATGTCAAAGTTATCATCAGGGAAATCTGAAAAAGAACAGACGTCGAAGGAAAATTCAATAGCAAAGGCAAAGATTTCTAAGCCAAAATAAAACATCAAACGCTCAAGCAGTAGCAGTAGTAGCAGCAGTAGTAGTAGTAGTAGCAGTAGTGATGAAGATCATCCTGAGAAAGGCAAAGAAATCATCATTAAAGATAATAAAGTTAATTTGTTGGTCATGAATAGCTAAGAAGAAGGAAGAAATTCTAGAAATAATTAGCAGAAATTTTAGTCTTAACTTATGAGCGAGTAAAAATATCAATCGAAATTGCTAAACTATCATCAATCACCTTTTCATATCTTGTTATTTTTACCAAAATGCATTGCGAAAAATGTAAAATCCAAATTGCTAATATATTTTTGTTGTCAATTCTTTAAAAAAAAAGGAGCTCTGCTAAGATGAATTCGAAGTTGGAAGAAACCATTCCAGGGAATAATACCTTGGAGGGAGACTAATATGCTGGGAGAGATACAAATAAAGTCAAAGCAAATTTATAAAAGAATATGAATGCTCAAAAGTAATCGTAAGATCAACAACAATAGTAGTGCTAAAGAGGGAATAAATAAATGAACACAGTCGAGAGTGATTGTTAGCTCGATGAGTATGATGAGCTTGCTAAATAGATAAGCGCACAGATTCCTATTTTCGGTGTTTCTGATTAAGAACAGAAGGTGTCGAATAATTAAAGCTAAAGGAGAAGGAGAAGTGGTAGTAATAGTAATAATATTAATGAGAATAATCAGCAAGAACTAGATGGATAAGATTCAGATACAAAACCAGAGAAATAAAGCAAATACAAGAGGAGAAATGAAAATAAGGAAGAATCTAAAGAAATTAATTATTCAGGGAATCAAGGGAATCAGAGAAATTAAAGGTCTCAGAGTAGAGATAATGATAGGTAGGAAACTAAATCAAACATGCCTTAAAGTAAATATCAAAGAAGAACAGCTTAAGAATCTGTAAACAATGATAGGAATAACAATAATGATGATGGAGATTCTGAGTAAACTGAAGAATAAATGCAAGCTGCATTTGATAAATGGGCGAAGAACAATAATAATTAAAAGACTCAACACCCTGAGGCAATAACGAATCAACGGACTCCAGCAGGGGAGACACCTTAGCCGCCAAAAGAAAAAGAAATAATTAGAGAATAACATGCAGAAGAAGAAGAAAATGAAACAGAAGAGACACGATAAAGTAAATATTAAAGAAGAGGAAATGAGAATACTACAGATGAAGGAAATAATTAGAATTCTAATTCTACGAGAGGGAATAGGGGTAACACAGCTAATAGAGGAATTAGTAATACATCTAGGGGGAATTAATAAGAACGAGGGAATAAGAGAGAATAAAGATCTAAAGAGGGTGATTATTAGTAGTAAGATAGATAGGAGCAACGAAGTAGTAATAGCACTCGATAAGATAATAATAAATTCTCGCAAGAAAGATAATACCAAACTAGTCAGAGAGGTAACACACGAGAAAGGTAGAATCATAGAGAAAAGAATACTTTTTCACAAAATGATGATTAAAAATAATAATAAACGAGAGGAAATAATTAATATGGAGGAGACAGAAATAATTCAACAGGAGATCGAAATAATTCGAGAGGGAATAGGAATTACTCGAATTCGAGAAATACAAATAATAATTACGGTGGTTAAAAGGAATAAACTCGAGGAAATTATGGAGATACTAATAGAGTGAATAGAGGATAAAGTAAAAACAAATTTGAAAGAGATTTTAGTGATAGGAAGGATAATAATTATTAGCAAAGAAGCGGCTAACAATCAAGGAATTTCTCGAAAGGGAAATATTAAGATAATCATCAAGGAGCGTCGTACTAACAGGAAAGCAGAAACTAATAATAGCAACAGCAATATAATTAATAGACATATGCTGATAATTCACAGAACCCTTAGGATGTGACAACTGATCATTTCCCTTACAATAATTAGCGTCAAAAATATTACAATGATAAATCTACCACCAATCAAGTTGGTAAATAATAATACTCTTAAAATGAAGTAGACAGCAGTGATGCACCTAAGCACGAGCACTATATGAATAAAGATAAACGACCATTTTAGAAGAATATGGGGAATACTAGAAATAATAATAATAATTAGAGAGATAATTATGCGAAAAATAGCTAAAATATTGCAAATGATTAGGATAGAAATTAATACTAAACAGATTTTGCTAATAAAACTGGGAATAAAACCTAATCTAAACCCCCTGGATTTTAGGAATAGAAAGAAGGTAAGAGTAGTGTTAAGGAGACGGATAAAGGATAAGAGTAGCAGGAAGTAGAGGAAGAAGATGCTCCCGTGAGAAAGAAATATCAACGAAAAGCTTAAGAACCAGAAGATCATCAAGAATAAGAAAGGAATACTAATGAAGAACCCAAACCATAACGGGGCAATAGAGTATTTTCTAAGGATTCTAGCTCTCGAACGCAAGTAACAAATAATAATAATTCTAATAAGTTTTAGTAAGAGCAGCAAAGAGGGAATTATAAGAATTAAGGAGAATCAGCTGGAAACTATTAAAATAATAATAATAATAAATTTTAAAATAACTCTGATAGGTATCAGAGAAATACGAGTAAAGAGAGAAATACATTCAACAATAACAATACTAACACCTATCAATAAGATAGAAGAACGAGTAAAGAACGAAGAAATGATTAGGATACTGGGAAAAATACAAATAATTATTAAAATCAAAGAGGAAATGATCATTTTCAGCAGTCCAATAACACAAAGGGTTATGGTAAAGAAACTCAAGGGCTTAATAGCAATAACTAAGATTCGAATGCTAGGGGGTTGTTAGATAACTCAACTCTAGATACGACATTTAAATGCGTGAATGAAAAAAGACTTGATAAGATATCATCCAGTGATACTTAGTCAAATAATAAACAAAATAATCTGTAATCTTATGAGTCAGAAGGGTATTCATCGGGTAATAAATACAGTCAGAAGAAGAGAATCGAAGAAGAAGTTGAGTTTAATAAACCTAACACAAGAGGGAATAAACAATACAACGATAATAATAATCGGACAGATTCAGATAATTATTATCAAAATAAAGATAATAACTAAAATAATAATAATTTTAAAAATAACAACAACACCAAGCGGTTTGATGAACGAGGAACTAAGAATAGCTTTTAGAATCAAGGTGGTTATTAAAATGGAAACAAGAATAATAATTACAAAGGGAATTCATACAATGCAGGATCATCTAGCAATAACTAGCCGCAAGGTTAGGACAGGAATAATAAGAGATTTGATTAGGAATCGATGAATAACAGCAGCTCAATGAATTAAATCTAAGCTAAACCTGGTGATATTTCTTCAAGCAGACATTAATATAAAGGACATGAAAGTGCTTATGGAGAAGGATATGGAATCGAATCGAATTTTTATAAAACATTTGTGTTTGCATTGATATACAAACCGCCTATTAAAGTGCAGATTCTCAAGGAATCTAAAAGAAAAAAACCCAAAGATAGTGATGACTCAGATATGAGCTTCGAGGATGTTGATGAAATGAAGTTAAAAGTTTAAATTTTCATGAAAAATATGGAAGATGCAGAAAGAACATTTAATTAGTTTGTTCTAGGAAATGTGCTCATCCCGATTAGCGATAGTTTATTACCGTAGTTTTAGGAGCTGTTTCCGTAATCACTCCGCAGAGTCTACTTTCATATCTTCAAGTAACAAAAATAGTTTAGATTCAACAACAAAAGATATCAAAAATAGCCTTAATTTACAATTGTTTTTGTTTTTCGCATTTGTTTAGCTCAATTCAAATCAAGGATCAGATATTCTTCCCTGAGGAGATTGTCGAGAGAACGGAATAGATCTGCGACAATAGGATTTTCTTAAACAAAGTTGTTGAGATGATGACGGCTGATTAGGCTAGATTTTATGTCTCCGTCAGAGAGAGAAAGCAGCAAAATAAAGCTGAGCTTGTGAAGGGTATGTAAAATGAGATCTTGAGATTATCACAGCAGTTCTTGGATAATTAGGTAGGGAGTGAATTGATTTATCCTACGTCTAGATTATCGGCAACGGTAGTGAAGGAATATACTGAAAAATGGAATAATGATAATTTGGTTTATTTCATCAGTACGAATGGAGAAAATAGATCTGGTAAACCTATTGTTATCATTCGTCTCCATTCTCTCCAAAAGCATGATAGAGACCCCGAAAGCACTAACATTTACTAGCAATTTAAGATTTATATCGAAAGGTTATTCAATGCTTATGGATTCCTAGAATTGCCTTTAGAGAAGAAAGAAATTGCGTTTAGTTTATCGTAATCCTATTCTTCTCAATTCGCGCAAGATCTTAAGTTTGAAGTCTATTTATGTAAGAGCGAAAACAAAGCAGAGAAATAATGATTTTAATTTAAAATACATTTTTAACGTTATTCTGAATATTTATTATTGAACAATATTTCCAATAGGTGAAGCGCAGTTCATTCCTAAGAATGTGAATTCCCTCGATGATGGTGAAAAATCTAAATTTTACAAAAAAATTTGCGAGAAAAAAGTCAGAGGAATCCATAAGAAAGCAGACTTAGACGAGGAGGACTTAGCAGGCAACAAAGTCATTGTTGCGTTCAAGTGTCCTGTGGATTAAGTATCTCAGATTCTAGACGAAATCAAACTGCTCTTCAACAATATCGAGAAAAGAGAGGAATCCATTAAAACTGACGGTAAATTCGGTATTCCCGATGACGAAAAAGACCAACAAATCCTGAATAAAACTCTTGTGAAAATTCTCACTTAAGAAGTCAGACGACTTTGCAAATACTATAAGTATGATGGTGTTTCATATTTATTGAGCGTCAGTAGCAGTTTCGATAGAGTTGATGTTAAGTTTTTCTGCAAGAGAACTGCATCCTCGATTACTCAATTCTAAGCTGTCCTTGAGAGTGTCCAGAAGAATATTAAGAAAATTGAAATAATTTCATGTAAATTTACAAAGGAAGAAGTCGAAGAAGTTTTCTAATCACTGAATTCCACAGAGCCCAGCAGTACTGTCAAGTAAGACAAAGAAGATGGAGAAGATAGTCATGATTACAATGAGAAGGTTAAAGAAAAAGAGGATGATTTAGACCAATCCATGAAGCATGACTTTTTGTCTAAAAGCAACAACAACACGAATAACAAGAGCAAAAGTTCTTTCATGAAAAATCAAAATTTCTATGCTTTCTTATCGAAATATAATGTCGGCATCTACACAGGAAGCAATGATGACACTAACAATTTCCCCTGTAGTTTAATTGGCCTTCCTAGTGATTCCTAATCTGCTTTCTTTTTCCTGAAATCCATCATGAGTCCTCGATTTTTCTACAAAAAATCTTGGGAAAAAGAGATTGAGGATCAATTTGAGTTCTATGTCGCTTCTCAGAAAGTCTTGCCGTATTTCCTGAAACACAACCTTAATCTTCCTGAATAATATCGAACGCACGCGATACTTGTTGGCAAAGATGCGAAGTCAATAATTTATTTTGCAGATCATGTGTCCGATTTCAAAAAGGAATTCACAGAAAAATTTGAGCTGGAATTAACTAAAATCATCAAGTACAATATGTCAATTACCAACAATGCTTAACTGCAGAAACTAAGGACATAAGAGTGTTCCGATGAGCTCTTTAGGAAATTCAAAACGACTTATTAATTGCCTCCACATTTCAACAAAGGCAGTAAAGCTACATTTTAATTCTTAGATATGGAATCGAAAATCAGATGCATGCAGTTTGTCTCCAAGTATTACTTCTGAGAAGCACAAACTTGCTGGGTTTTTATAAATATAAATTCCCTTTTAGAGATTTTTTGAATTTTGTTCCTAAATAATCTTTTCTTCTTGACAATTCAGTCATAAATTAATATTTTACAGCAAATTTTACCAAATAAACGAACTTTGCTCAGAGAAACAAACAAATAAAATATTTGTCCAAAATCTGGTTTTATCATAAATCTGTTTTAATTTGATGGGAAGCTGCAGCTGGTTTGACACATTTTTTCTCATCAATATCAAGAGATGAAGAGAGCTTTTTGAGAGAGATTCTTTGTTTTTTTTAAGTTAAAGACTCCACAAATGCTTTCATTTCGCTAAGTTGCATGTCTCCTATTTCTTTTGGCATTTCTCGATATCTTACAAATGAAAATAATAATTACTTACTATTTTTATAAAACTGTTTTCTTAGAATTACCTCAATTTATCAGAATTATAATAGACTATCGTAGGAAGATTCTCTAAAGGTATCTTCATACTCTTGAGTAACGGCTAATGACATCTACCATCGACTATCACCCAATGGAATTCCGTTTATGCTCTGAAAGTCTCTGACAAAATCTCAAAATGTTTTTGATCCAAAGATCGTACACCTTTTCTTTCGAAATCAAGAAGAGCTATGAAACATTGCTGCCCATTTCCACAGTGTTTTTCGAATATTTCTGGAGTCACAGCTTCTTCCACTAAATTCTATTAAACTATTTTCTTTTCTCGAGTGAAACAAAGTTGTGAAAGGTAATCACTCATTTTCCTAAAAAACACATAATAAATTTAAGGCAAGCAAGCATCGAGAGAGATTGGTTTATGTATCCTCTCCTTTTTAGTTAGGGAGCTAATTAGTTATTTTAATTCCTTTTTTTTACATGTATGATGATCCTTTTTCGGTGAAATTATGAATTGCCGTCTAAAGGGTAAGATCTTTATTCTTCGAGATGAAAGTCACAAGATGTGGGAGTGTAGGAAATTCCCAAGCTTTTGTGTAGTTCTCATTAGTATCTGAGAAGACCCCCAAATTCAAGTAGTTTGTCTGTAAATTATACCCAGTTGATAAAATACTTGTATTTACTACTCCTATGAAGGATTGTATGGGCTAAATTAACACCTTAATCTTGTGGAGAAATTAATTTCTCTATAAATTTTTTTTGTATTTTTCATTTGTGGTGAAAAGTTCAAAGATAAGGAAAATCTATCACCTCCCCAAGAAGATTTGAGAAAGTAGCCAAATAAAATGGAAATTCCAAAAAATACTGAGAACTTATTTTAATGTCTTGTTGGATTTGACAGCAACTAAGAAGTCTTTGTGTGCTATGAAGATATCGAGCAATTAACCCTTTGCAGCAAAGTGCTTTAAGCAAAATTTGCAATTTTTTTAAGTAAATCATTCATTATCGCAGACTGTGGTAGGAAAGAAGTGGAGCTAAATGATCTAATTGATGTATTATCAAAAAAAGGTGATTTTTATTTTTAAAAGCTCAATTTTTTCTGGAAGTAGCCAAAGTATCTTAGCGAAATAGTTTGAGAGGTTGCTTTGTCTTATTGAAGATTATTTAAAGATTATTAGCTTAATTTTACACTTTCTGTGAAGCCAATTAACGGTCCATTGGAGAAACACAAATAACGGCTTATTGAACTAAAATAGAAATGGAGCTAAATTGCTTTAGAAAAAAAGGTTAGTAAATCAAGAAAGAGACAAAAACAAAAAAGTTCTCAAGTGAACTGTGGGTTATTATGTTCTATTAATCAAGGGGAATAACTCCAAACAACGATAGATAATAAGTAGTTTTTAAAGCAAATAGATTCCCACCAAAAGTAAGCTAATCCCTTTAGATTCTTCGTCTGCTGGGAGAGAAGGAAAATAAACGGTGATTTCTGCGGCTACTATGAAAAAGATTACTTTTAATTAAAGAAACGAGTAGCAGTGAGTTATCCTTGGAGGAGGAAGAAAGTAATAATTTTAAGTTATTTGCTAATTCTTCATCTCAAAAATAGTGTTGTCTGCTTGAAAATATATATGACAGACAGAAACAACTCCTCGCCTGATTCGTTTTTCGCAGGTGGCAGAAAACCCACTTTCTTAGCAACTCCCAAATGTAAATATCACAAAGTACTAATTTTAAAAATATACTTTATGTCCTTGTTGGTATTCAATCTTAGAGCTAGTCCCAGAGAGATTCGATAAGTTCTCCAGCAGCAACACCAACAACGGTCCTCTTAACTAGCAGGCATCTTCTATTGAACGTAAACTGTTTGCTTCAAAGGACACATTTCTTCAAAGGAGAACAACTCACAACACCATCTACGAAGCTCGCAGATCTCCTGGAGAATCTTCTCCATCTGCAGCTACATCAACAGCATTACAGACAACCCTCTCTAAAGCTAATTCCTCGCCAGCCCATTCCTCTGCGGTTTAACTTACCTAAGTATATTAAACTCCTACTTCAAGAGGAGCGAAAGCTAGTCCTAGAAGAAACATCCTTGAAGATGTGTATCAAAGTAGCAAAAATAATTCAAATAACGCTAATCCACGAATATCTGCAATTCAAGATTAGTATTACTATTAATAGACTAAAGAATCCAAAGCAGCTAATCTAAGCAGTGCAGCTAATATTCCAAATTACAGCACGAAGATAACATTAAATACCTCTAATGCGAGTAGAGATAATTCTTCAAAGTAACGAGACAAAAAATACAAATTCCATCCTTAATATGATTTTCACTTTGGAATTAGGACGAAAACACCGCTGATTGTGAAGCTTTTAGCAGAACGAGCAGAAAGAAGCTTAGATTCTAAGATTTCCAAGCGAAATAACTCCGGTGGAGTGAAAAATACAAATAATTTATAGCAATAATATTCTGGGGTTGATTTGAATTCTGCAAATTAAAAAGAAGGTCCTCCTGCAAGTTATTCAGCTACTCCAAGCGGGTAAACTTCAAGAGATAAAAGAAATGAAGAGTGGGATATTACGACAGATCCTCGATCGCCTCCAAAAGTCAGCTCTTTTCGTTAAAAATCTACGAAATTCTTCCCTTCGTAAATCCCAGGGGTTACAGAAGCTGCAGACTTGCTAATTGGTGTTGTATAGAGTAAAAACGAAGAAAAATTAACTTCCATCTCTTCTCTAGATAAAAATAAATAAATTTCAACTAATCAAACGTTAGGGAAAGAAAAAAAGACTAATCCTCTTTTAAAGAATGTAATTGTAGTGCCATACTCTTACCTCAGACCAAGTAGTAACTTCACATCAGGGTCCCCTCTCCGGGCTAGAAAAGAAGATACTTCTGATGGTGTCCTTGATAAACCATAACCTGTCACTGCAAACGTAAAAAGCAAGTAAATTAACCCTAGTAGCAACATTCCACTAGATAACAACAGTAACACCTACAATGGGGATGGCAACATCAATCTAAATGCTCTAAACGGAACAAATAATATAAATAATTTGAATAACACAATTAATTTTGGAACGAATAAGAGCCCTACATCGAGTAGTTTTATACATAGTTTTAAAATGCCTGCCAATGTCAACAGTAGCAGCAACAATCTGAACATTTTATAGTAGCCCTAACAGAAATCGCCTGATGCAGTGAATACTATTATTAATCTAAGTGAAAACGAAAAAAGAAGTATCCATCCGAGAAACTAAGGTAGCAGAGGCAATCCTGGAGAAGGCTCATCTACTTCGCTTGGAAGATATTCAAATAAAGAAACAGATTCGCTTTTCAATGCTATTCTCAAAGAAAATTCAATTACATAACGATCCAAGGAAAATTTATAACAACAACACGCACAGCAAGCATCAAAATCGAGCAAGACTCTAATTATTCATCGAATACCTACTGATCTTCGTGGAGGAGGTGCTTCCGGAAGTGCTGCTCAGCTTGAATCTCGTGGCAGCCCTCGAGGTCTCTAGACAAAATAATATTCTTTTGGTAGAAATTCTGAAGCGATTCGAGGAGGGAGCAGCGACGCATTAAGTGCTTCGAAATAAACTAGTATCTTAATGCCTTCCTCTCGAATCGCTAATCATCAGCAGTCATCTTAATCTCAGTCAACTACGCTGATCGAATCAACTTAAACTGACAAGGATAAAATTAAATAGCTGGAAGAAGCTAAGTTCATGGCAGAGATGGCGAAAGATAATATAACCATGGAAGATTTCACATTATTATAACTGCTAGGTAAGGAAATATCAGATTCATACATATTTAGTTCTACATAATTCGATAGACCTAATTTATCCATTCAAATAATCATTTAACAGCTAAATTTAACTTGTTTTTTCTTTCCAAAACTCAAGGAAATGGCTCATATGCTGTTGTGCGTGCTGCAGTTCATAAGAAAACACATTTTCAAGTTGCTATCAAGAGCTACGATAAAGTGAAATTATAAGATCCTTAGAAGAAACAAAATGTCGAAAGAGAAGTTAAAATACTTTCTAATCTCAACCACAAACATATCGTCAAGCTCTACAAAGTAATTGAAAGTGCTGACTGCGTGAATCTCGTCATGGAATACACACCTTGTTTACCTATGAATAAATATATAAAATCCAAGCCAAATAAGCGTCTCCATGAATATGAAGCTAGAATCATTTTTAGATAGCTAGTCGAGGCTGTGCTTTATCTCCACAGAAAACTAGTCCTCCATCGAGACATCAAACTTGAAAACATTCTCATCGACTAAGATCGATAAGTTAAACTCATTGATTTTGGGTTCTCCGTTGTACTTCCTGCCTAAGGACAGAAAATCAATATGTTCTGTGGAACACCGACTTACATGGCACCGGAAATTGTTGGGAAAGCAGGATATACTTTTCCAGTTGATGTTTGGGCCCTTGGAGTGCTCTTAACGAAATCACTCACTGGAGATTTTCCTTTTCAAGGTAAAAAAAAAACAAAATCAATTTGAAAAAACTTGCCATAATTTTGCTAAAAATAAGGAATAATTATCCATATTATTTCAACAACAATTTTTTTTTCTTTTTCTTGAATTTTACTGTTCTCATACTTGTAATTTTTGACACAATTTATTGATTTAACACAAAAAGGCTCGACAGACAAGGCTCTTTATCAGAGTATTATGCGAGCTAAAGTTGAATTCCCAGTGTATATTTCCCAACAAGGAAAAGACCTAATCGAATAAATTTTATGCGAAGATCCTAATAAACGAATCACCTTATAACAGGTAAATCTCATTTATATTTTCACTAACAAAATCAAAACTAAATTAGGTTTTTGGATTCCTTATTAATTTTTATATTGATTTTTTATTTAGGTACTTAAAGATGAATGGCTGGAATGGAGATGACAGACAAAATCGAATGTGAACAAATTTAATCTGTTCTGAATATCAAAACCATTTAGTTTACTCACAATCTCGAATCTCCTGTAATAATGCGATTCGGATCAATTCCCGCTACCACTTAAATTATCCCGCTGTTTGTATTTACAAATAATAACTCCGTTATTAAAGAATTCTTTCACTTATCTCAAACCGCATCCTGATCTATCTATCTATTCATGTTTTTTATATTTTTTGTCTTGCATACCCTCTGAAATCATTTTATTATGAATAAGAGACTGTTTCATTCATGATAAATCTTAGAAAGAATGATTTTTATGTGAGATATTAAACTTACATTTTTAGAGAAAAAAGAGATTTTGAATTTAGTTTGTAAGAAATATACTAATAAAAGTGAATATAATTAATAATAGTACAGTATTTTATTTATAAAGTAAGTATGCAAGCTCAATTTAAGATGAGATGGTCCTGAATCTGTTGTCTTCAATTCATTTTTACTACATAAACTATTGGATTTCCTCTCAGCAAGTTTTTTCGAGCATAATAAATGAATTCCACTTGCTTCTTTCAAAGTTATTCCTTGATATTTTTATTGATTTCAAGGATTAGGTTTCAGAAGGGAGAAAAATAAAAAGTATCTCAAGAACAACTATTGCCATTAATAGCTTCTTCTATGACAATATGCTTTATCTCTTTTGTTTAGCTTCTCTCTAAAGAATGCTTCAACTCCAAAACGAGCTTTCTTTTAGCATAGAGCTGATTTTTATGGAGTGGAGCCAATCGAGGGTAGGTGTGAAAGTGAGCAAGCACTGTCCTAATATTCTTGTGCTTTTTTCTGAGACTGATTTTCTTATGTTTTTCATTTTTACAATCAAACTCATCTGAAGAAGAGCGCATAATAGTTTATGCTGAATCGGAGACATTTGTTGTCTTTTTCGACAATGCCCTTCCTTTAGCTAAGAATTACTCTAGCTGATTCTATGATGTTCCCAAGCAGGTACCCATGAAGATGTTATTTTCAATTAGAGAAAGAACAAAAACGAGATAAAGATTCGATAGCCTTTAATGTTGTAGTCTTTAGATGCAATTATGCAATTATGGTAAAAAAGTTTTTCGATTTATTAATTAATTTTATGTGTGTGTGTGTTTTATGCTTCTTGTGTACGATTTTCTAGCAAAATAATGAGCTTATAAATTATATTTTCGAAGACGGGTAGAAAGTTGTGTTTGAATTTAATATCCCTCCTTGAACTTAATTAATCTTGTTCTGTGTTCGGTTCAATGACTCAATATCTTAATTAAAAATTTTCATATAGAAAAATACATGGATTTTTTGAAGCAAATCTTAAACTTTTCCTGTTTGTTTGTTTGTTTTTTTTTCGCTGTTTCTGTCTATATTCAACGGTTCAGCAAATTTTAATTCAAACGTTGTAATTGTGTTCCATCTTGACTAACATATAATATTAATCTATTTTAATGAATCAGACAATGACATAATTTGAATTTTAAAACCAAACAGGCAGCGATAGTAAAATAATAAATGTTCAAAGATATTTATGATAATGTAGTCTAAAATCTATTCTTTATTCATATGATGTTGAGCTTATAAGATACAAGTTACACACAGGGTATTCATCAAAAGAAACGATAAATCAGATATTGTTTAAGCAGCTTTGATAAATTAAAGCTTAAATTTATTTAAAAGATATAGAAAATAATTCAATTCTTTTTTTCTGAAAAGCAAAATCATTTTTTGTAGTATCTTTCAATATTTGTTACAATTAGCTCTTAATAGCATGTTAATTTATATTACTAATATAAATTGTCTATTTTTAATTGATTATCATTTAATGATTATGAATAACATTATATATTTATGTTTAACTTTTCAGATTTTTTTTAAGATATTTTCGCTTAACAATAATGCATCTTGTACAAGATGAGAGATTAATTCTAGAAATCAGAAGAATTAAATAAATGATAACAATAATAATAAAAAAGTTATTATTTGTATCTATAACTTCTAGTCAGCATCTATTTCTTGCTTTTCTCAAAAGAACTTTTTGGAAACAAGGCAAACTGTAAATTCCTTATTATTTTACTAATTTTATTCTGTTAAGCAAATTCTCTATTGATAATAGATAAATGAATGCTCTTAAGATAATTTTAAAAAGCTGGTTTGAATCGATTAACTTAACTTATGATCCAGCAAAGCTGTCAATATTTTAATCTTGAAATATTATTCTTTAGATAAAAAATTCTTTCAAAAATGGCTTTGTATCTTCTCTGCTTTGTTTTCATTCCAATTTATCCTCTCAAATTTAAAAGAGAATGATCTAGATTTTATTTGAATACGTTATTCGAGCTCCTTATGCTATTTCATTTCATTTTTGCCTAATAATCACTTAGATGTTCTATTCCACCCCAAAAATACATATCAATTAGCTTTTATTGCTAATTTCCTTATTGATTTACAGTTTGAAATATTCAAGAGAATCCTTTCTAAGACTGTAATATTTCTCAAATAAATGCAATCACAGAACAATAGTCATTTACTTCAATTTTATTCCTACCACAACTGACCTGGGTCTTGGATTAATTATTAGGGAAATTTAAAAAAGAATATTAAGAATCGAAAGACAGCTGGAATTTATGATCGATTTTTTTAACTTCGTAATTTTTGCTCTCTGAAAAAAATAAAGTAACCACATTCATTTCTAAAAAAAGAAGAAGCAAGGCTTCTTAATGAAGTTAAAATAACTGAATTGATTATTATTTTATTAAATTAATAAATAGATTACAGATATATTTTTTGAAATATTAAGTTGGGAAAAGGAGTTCATTCCAACAGGGAAAACTTTAAAAAACGGTCTTCTTATAAATCAGATTGACAGTGTAAACTCTAAGGATTTTTTTAAACAAAAGACGTCATTTTTTTTTATCTATGGAGCTGATTGGTTAAATTTTCATTATGTCTAATTCTGTATCCAGAGAGGGAAAAGCTGTATTCATGAAATAGTCGAATGCTTAGTTCTTTCTTATGTCATTTCAATTTCTTAGAAGTATGAGGAGATATCTTTTGGATGTAAAGAGGATATCTTATCCCTTGAATCGTTTGTCTTGGGACTTTTGTTAAGTCTTCCTTTAAACAGATTATTTGAGTTCAGCGGCTGGAGTTAAGGAAACTAATATTTCTAGAGAACTTCCTTCCCTGTGATGGAAGGTCTAACAGTGGAATAGTCTGAGAGTGCTCGAGGATGGTTATGTCTATAGTTTTATTCTCGCTATACTAATTATTCGTTGTTGCTTTCCTTCTAACTAAAAGTTCTTTTGTTGAATTTTTCAGTCTATGGTAGGGTTGCGACTGGAAGCATTTTAGGAATATTTTCCAATACTTTGCTCTTACTAGAATATTATGGTTTTGTTACGATTGCGCAACCCATATAAAAGTATGTATTATCTTTGAAAATCTTTTTTTGTTTTTTGTTTTTTTTATCATTATTATGTTGAGTATTATTGCACTTTAGGTTTTTAAACTTAGCTTTAAATCGGGCTTTTACGATACAGACAGCTCTTAAGAATCTCAAATTTCATTAAATTATAATAAACAAATGAGAGTAAACTCATTTGAAAACACAAAAACAAATTAATTCTGATCAATTCTTATTTTCTGTATTTATTCTTTTAGAAAAGAATACAGAACACTGATTCTTTAATAAAGGTTCTGCCCATTCTTTATTCTTTAATTAGTCATCACTACTTGATCTTAAATGCTTCTTCTGACAAATCTTGTGTTCTAGATTTGTTCGAAAAGAACCTAAATAAACTACTAGATTTAAGATAAATCAACAGAAGCAGTTTACTACAAAAATTTCTTTTTGTTAGCATTTTACATTAATCAATCTTTAAACATAATCAATCTTTAAACATAATCAGACTTAATCAGATATACACAAATCAACCTCCCTAAAAGGCAATAAAAAATAAACATTAAAATAAAAGATGATTACACTATTAACAGGATTGCTGATTTTTCCTTTGGAAGCAAATAATAACAATAATTGAGTTGATTTAAAAATTTTTTTTGCTAGGATTATGAAGAATACTAAAACATACAGGTTGATACTTTTATTGGCTTAATAATGACATTTTTTCTATTTGTCTGATCTGCTTTCTCATATTTTGTCGTTTCTTAGTCAGCACTGACAATTATTTTCTGTAGGATTAGGATTTTGCTTTTGAATATCAAGTGGAGGATTTGTTGAAACTTTCTCTTCTGGGTTAGTCTGTCTTTTTTAGTATATTTCTGCAAGGCAAATCAGGGAACGAAAATGTTCATAAAATAATCAAAAAGTCACTAATGAATAATAAATTAATAATTATAACCCTACCCCCCCGCCCCTCAAAGCATTCTCTACCTTAAAGGAGAGTTTCAAAAACATCCTTAATATTGGTTCCAAGAACTGCTGAAGTCTCCATGAAGATAAGCTTATTCTGCTTTGCAAATTCTTCAGCTTATTAGACAGTTACTCTTCGATTCTGTGGATTTTATTGAACTTAATCTTATTTATTGCCAACAAGCATTATCACGATATTGGGGTCAGCGAGAGTCTTAAGTTCTTCCATCCATTTTCCAATAGAATTGAAAGTGCTCTCCTTAGTAATATCATAGACAAGAAGTGCTCCAATAGCTCGACGAAAATGCCTGTTTGAAAAGCAAATTAGTTCTAAGAAATGAACATAAATGTATCTTTTCAATAAGGTTCATTTTACAAACTCAGAATGCTTCTGTATCTCTCTTAGCCAGCTAAGTAAAAAAGCAAATTAAAATACGTTTAAGAAAGGGAACAGTTTTCCTAATAATCCAATCAAGAGTGTTATTTTTTAATTTTAAATTATTAATAAACAAATGCTTTTAAACGTATCTTTCTTTTTTTTGAACGAACACTTGCAACAAGAAGTGTTAGCTAATAATTGTTGAATAAAAACAGTTATAAGTTACCTGTGTCCCATATTTAAGCCTTGACTTTCGTGCTATCTTTCAATTAAACAACCTTTGTGCCAAACTCAACGCCAATCGTTGGAGCGGGGTTCTTCGGCAGTTCGTCTTTCGAGTACCTACAGATATCAATTCAATTCTCATAATCTATTTTTAATTTAAATCATATTGGATAATAATAGTTTTTCAAATTCAAACATTTTATGATCATCCACAAGTATTTTGAAATCAACTGATTTAGATTGTTAAGATAATCTCCATTTCAAATGCTGTTGTAACACTAACATTTCTATTGTTTTTTATATTCCAACATATTCCCCGGATATTGTTTAGAGGATGTTAAATATCCTAACTTTATTACCTTTTAAGGATATGTGTTTTTCCTACACTTGCATCTCCAATCAATACAACTAAAAAAATTTCAAAGAACCATAAACAACTGCTCATTCTAATAAAGTCTTCTTCATACTCTTGTAAGTTTCAATCTGCTCCTTGGTATCCATTTCAAAAAGTCCTTCTGATCCAATAACTTGTTTGATCTATCTGCTTAATAGTCAAGTTGCTTTTTATTTATTTTTTGTTTAAATTTTTTAATCTTTATCTTTGTTTTTTTTCTTTTTCAATTTGTCAATTATGCTTTCCTGATTTCCTTTCAGAAATATCGCATTATCTTGTGTAATTATTTTCTTATGAACAAATCATTATCCTGTTTTTTTTTTGTATGTGCTAATTATTTCGTATCTAATCATTCTAGAAGGGCACTGAAAGTAGATAAAGAAGATGTATTTGCTGCTTTTAAGAAGGTATTTTTCACAATCTACATTATCCTTATTCATAACATTACAAATCGTCTAAACCTTCCTTTAAACTTCTTTTTAGAAGTTTCAATCTGAGCTATTTTGGTTTTTTTAATTATTTGAATGATTATGAAATTAAGTCTTTAAAATTAAGATATCTTATTTTCTTTAAAATAATTCTTAGTTTTAAGGAAAAAGTTCAACAAAATGAAGAACCAAAAAAAATATTAATAATAATGGAAAGAAACTTTAGAATAAAATAAAAAACTGTCAAATACTATTGCAAAAGTTAATTCTTAGATAATTAGAAAAAATATAATTTTTTTTATCAATCTATTGTTAAAGCTAAGGGAGATTAAATCTTTCAAAAAAATAAATAATTATTATGTTGTTGGTGTCTTGAAATTATAAAATATTTCTGTGGAAATTACTGAGTGAAAGTGAGACAAACGTGGATATGAGTGGATAGTTACATTAGAAGAAGAAGTAGAAGAAGAAATAAAATATAAAATGGGATTTCTTGTGTTAAAATAGCCCCTTTAGAGAGCTTCATTTATTAATTAGTTATCATTTTTTTATTGATTGCGATTTCAGCAGTATTTTGTTGATTTGGATATGATTATTTGTGGTAGAAAGTTATTTTATTATGTTAAGCTTGATGCAAGAACGAAATATTTCTGGGATTATAAAAAACTTCACAGAAATTATTATTTTGATCTCTGAATAGATGGTTATTAAATCTTCTGAGTAGTTGATTATTTAAGATCAATCCCCCTCCCTTCTCTCCCACCAATTTTATGAATCGAAAATACTTCTTGTTTTCTTTTGGTGTAAATGAAGAAGGTGATGATAATTTTGATATGATTACATATTCGTTATTTTACTACTCAAGCTTCTATAATGAGTGAAGGCTGCTCATTAAAATCAAAAGCTTTAAATGGATCATTCCCTTTGTTCGCAGGAGGTTCTTCTGAATCTCCACGCTGAAGTGGTATTGTGAAGTGTTCTCCTTGTTTTAGAATTTATGGAATTCTCCCTTGCGATGGATTAATCGAAGTAGGTTCGACTGCTTAAGGCAGCTCAATTGTTGTTTTGCCGTTTGCACTCACATTGAAATTTCCATCGAGGATAACAAGAGCGGAAGATTACACGAAAATCGCCTGGATCTCTCTGAAATTCAGTCCATTTTGTTTACATTCTCTCTCTGCATATTTCTACACTCCTCCCGTATCAGATGGAAAATACACACTATATTTCCTTCTTGGAGAGGATTACTTATGAGTAAACCTCTTATTTATTGTTGAAGTGCAGCTGCCCATTTGTCCAAGAGCTAGAGCTGGGTCAATAGCTGAGAGAGAGAGAGAGAGAAAGAGAATAACTTCGTCTATTGTTGAGTTCAAGCAGAAAAATATTATTAGCCTGTTGAGACAAACTTTGCTTTTTCGATTAAAGCTTAATTTGTAATTGTTTGTTTTCGAATAGTTTCCTTAAATCAAGTTGTGTGCAGTAAAAAGAATAAAGAATGTCTTCACTGCGTGTTCTACTTGATTGGTGGCAAAATGGGAGGGAGGGGGCTAATTAAAAAGAAAAATACTTTCTCTCTCTCTTCTCCTTGATATTAGTAGAATCTTTAAAAGAACTAAACTAAATAACAACTTGCACTGCAATCAATATGCTGCAAAGATGTTATTTTTTCTTCTGAAAATGAGTCGTGTTAAAGGATTTTAAAATAAAAATTATTAATATTATTAAATTTTTTGTGTTTTGAGTTCACTACCCCTCCCTACCTTATTATGATGCCCTAAATTAATAAGTAGTAGGTTTAGATTAACAGTTTTTTAAATAGCTCAATTATTTCTCTTGCGTACTGTTTTTATTAGTTATTTTTTATGATTCCAAGAAATATACTGATTTAACCTTTACTATCAATGGATTGCTTACTTTAGCGTTTTATCACTTAAGGCAAGCTTAATTCTCACTCTTAATAATATCTTTCAGCCTACTCTTGTTAAGTTATTCTACGCAGCTGGGAGTTTATTAGATATTAAAAAATAATTAAGGTCCCACATATTAAGTGATCTAAATGCATCCAATAATAAAGACAAAGCTAAGGGGAAAGATCATTCTTGGTAATATAATTGGGAGTTATCTTTCCTCTGGTAAAAAAGTGATCGAGATTCTAAAAATACAGATTTGATTTCGAGCATTGTAGTAATCAATCAAACAATCTTGATTCTTTCGAACTCAAAGAGACAAATTAGGTTCATAAGGAGTAAATAACCTCTTAAATGTTACAATTTACACAGGTATTTAGTGGAGCACAAGAAAATTAATAAAATAAAATAACAAAAAGGAGTTAATCACCATAAAGGAAACAACAACAAAAGCAAGTAGTGAATGGGTGGATGTGCTGGAAAGTCAGCAGGAAGGTCTAAGAATTATACTACTAATGAGAACACCAATTCCAGTTAGGCTAAGAAAAATCATCCAGGCGCTTCAAAGCAAGACATAAACGCACCGAATTCATTCTTAGAGTAGCTTTTAAGAGCAAATGGTGTTGCAGTGAATAGTACGAATGGTGAAGTACGTGATTGTAATAAATTACTTAAGGATATACGTGCCCATGCTCTTCCTTCGAATGTTGTACCTAATTAAGTGGAAGGAAAAGTAAAATTATGCGAAATCAACAACAGTTCTATTCTTTCGAGAAGAGCAATTTCACCTTTGAAACCACCAAAAAAAAACAGTCCAAATGAAAGTAGTGTTGCTTCATCTGATGAAAAGGATACAATCGCCAACAACTAACTGAAAATCAGCACACGAAAGGCTTAGAAGAATCATCAGAAATAATATTCCGAGTCATCACCAACTCTGAAAAATTAAGGAGCAAGGAAGCTACCGGATGTGAAGCCAGAGGAAAACCAAGAACCACACATCGAAAAGAGTGAAGATTAGTGGGAATACAATTCAGGAGGAAACTGCATCAATCAAAGCGTTAATTTAAAAGAGATTTACGCAACTTCAATTGAGGATAGTCAACAGAAAGTACAATAATTAGATGTTAATTCCCATATTCATCACCGATCAACTGAATATAGTTTAAAGACCAGTAATACATTTAATAAATCAAAGCATGCTCCTCCTAGCAAGTTCATTTGAATTAAATAGTTACCATCCGCTTAACTTCTTCAAAAGAGCTAATACCTTAGAAAAATAACTGAGCTAAGTTACTTGGAGTCTATTTTCAAATATTTTTGCTTAAAAAACATTAAATAATTTTAAGCATTGAAAGTTCCTATGTTATTCAGCAGACTTATGCTTCGATTAGGATATGTTCTTGCAAAAGACAATAACGTGGATAGTGCACAGATAGCCTTCCTAAAAGCTGCAAGAATATTAGACAAACATTGGACAATAGCTGACTAAAACTGACTTAAATATCAGTTGGGATCTAATAACAACCAAGGAATTTCTATTTTCCTTTCAGTACAATAATCATCACAAATATTTATTTTTCAAATCAGCTGACTTATCATGCTAAAATGCAGATAAATCTTCTATTTTTCTGTTTTTTTGTTGTTTTTGTTGTATATTAAATTATTATTTTGTAAAAAATCAAAATTCTCCGTTGATTTAATATTTACTGCTCAAAGACACAAATTAATATTAATATCTCAATATTTTTTTGTTAGTAATACATACGAGAAATAAAAGAGTAATCAAAATGCAAAAAGAATGAGCTCGGGAATAAATGATGAAAAGAAATAATTGTCTTTTATGGGTATATCTTTTCTTCTTCTTTTTGATTATTTCTTTATTGAATATACAATAATTAAATAGATAATTATTGAATGCTCCTAGCGAAAGATAAGATAAAGGGATATTATAAATATGTTCATTAATATATTTTTTTTTGCACAACAAAAGAGTGTCTGATAATTGTAAATTACACAAGTTTTGTTCAAACCACAAAAAATAACAACAAAATCTTTGGAAAAAATTATAAATAATTAAGAAATCTCATATTCACTAAAAGGGGTGTATTTGGTATAAAAAAAAGAAAGACCCCATTCTCATTCCCACTCTTTTAGTCAATATAACCTTTTTTAAATTCAAGAAATAAGCTAGAATTTCATTTTTAATAATTTATTCATGCCTATCTTAACATTTCTACTCATGATGCACAAGTAAAAACTCACAACAATAATAAATCCCAAAATATGAAATATTCATCATATTTTGCAAAAAAAGCCTTATTCTTCAGATGCGCTTGCTGATATGAGAGCTTTCATAACAAAAGAATAATCATAAAAAAACAGTCAAGGAATTAATTTATTTGACAACGCACAGAATATTTCTTATTTTAATTTCAGTTTTCTTCTAAATTCTGTGAACATACATTGAAAGAGTTGTTTTAACAATAAAAATCATTCTTTCTACAAGAAAAATCAATGGAAATAAGCCTTTAGCAACATGAAATTCTTCTCTGAGGAATAAAGATAAAACACAAGCAAAAGAATGTGCAAATCTTGTGTGCTTTTGTCTTTTATTAATCGTTTGCTCTGGGAAGAATAAATAATTATTTTTTTAAGAGATAGAGCAGAAGGAAGAACCAAAGAGAAAAGAGAGCAAAGGAGACGCTTTTTTATCTCACCTAAGATCATTCATAAGCAAAATTTAGAAGAAAAAAAGCCATTAGTTTTCAGAGAAATATTCAACAACGAACAGGTATTTTAAGTCTAATCATGGAGAACAGTAGCAGAACAACTGATTTCACTTACGACAAGCTCAGCAAAGTGTTTATCTGCGCAAATGAGAAGGCTCTATTCACAACATATGAAAAAGATTCCAAACTAGAACCCAGTGCAAGACTCTACAGATAGAGCTTAGATGTCCCAGAAGACTACATTCAAGCACAAGAGAAGCAGCATATTCCTTCTCGCTTTGAGAATGAGAACGGCAGTGGCTGCGGATTAGAATCATACATCGATTATACTCGATTTTCTACTTCCAAAAGTTCACAATAGGGAATATCCGTGTCTGCATCAGGCTTGAGCGCAACATGCAAAGGAACAAAAGCAGTGAATTCTTCTCTAGGAGGGTACAGCTACGCAATTGGATGCAAAAGCTTTGAGCAGAATTCGGAGTATTACGTGGAGATGTTTTTACCCAATGGTTGTGAGGGTGTTGAGTTCGGAGTAGTGCTAACTCCAGCTAACT
>Ga0302271_10001051_pt1 | contig 27087 bp, 9 predicted proteins | sample III_Bog_N1_1_FD_198767 | JGI IMG/M metagenome (GOLD analysis project Ga0302271, IMG submission 198767) | Peat permafrost microbial communities from Stordalen Mire near Abisko, Sweden - III_Bog_N1_1 | ecosystem: Environmental > Terrestrial > Soil > Wetlands > Peat | place: Sweden: Abisko... | reverse complement strand
AAATAATACTCTATCGAGCATGGACCTCTGTTCATCGAATTAAAGACCTATCGTTACCATGGTCACTCTATGTCTGATTCAGGCACTACCTACAGAACTTTAGATGAAATCAAGGACTAGAGACAGAATAAAGATTGCATCTAATTCATCTAAAACACTATTCTTAATAACAAATTAGCCACTCAAGAATAGCTCGATGTATAATTATTATCCCCCTTTTTTTCATAGAAATCAAAAGACATTTTGAAAAATTATTATTATTTTATTAGGCTCTCAACGAAGAAGCTAAGGCTATCATTGATGCAGCTGTTGAGCAATCTCTCAAGGATCCCCATCCAGAAGATCATGAACTCCACACTGATATCTACATCGATAACAAGAACCGTAATTTTATTATTTTTTAAATAGCTAATTCCACTCTTTTTGACCATTTTTTTGATTAATTTTTCGACCAAAACTAGATTATATTAGAGGTATTGAGTACAACCAGAGCTTCTTCCCTGAAGGTCATGCTTACTGAAGAATAAACATAATTTAGATATGCATAAATCAATAAGTGTTGTTTTAGTTGTGCAGAATCTTTTCCTATTTTAACGAAGTTTCCCTTTTTTCAACAATTTATTTATTTCTCCTGAAAAAGTCAAAATGAAGATTAAAATATCAATATTAAACTATTACATCTAAAATTCATTGAGCAGATTGACAGCTAATTCTGAAAACCTATTTTCTTTTCAGATTCTGTAAATAACTTAAATTGAAAATACAATAATTATTGGAACTAAACCTGTTTCTATTCGACTTACAAGTAGATTATTTTAGTTCTAGAAAAATAAAAACACTTTGAAATATTGTTTCTTTTTAGGTTTGTCACTATCTTTTCCCCCGCAAAAAATATTCCTATCATTAAACCTCCTCAAAACTATGATTATATTAACTAAGAAATAATATAAATAAGCTGATAGATAACGAGTGCAAGAATTCTTTTGACAATCATAAAAAAATACAAACAAAAAGAATTAATTATCTCTTTCAGATATTTTCTTATTTTACATCAACAACAAAAAAAGGCACAATTTAAAGAAGAAAATCCATACTTAAACAACAACTAACCCAAAAGAAACTAATCATTTGTTATTTCAATATGATTGCCATAAAAGCCATTATCCAAGAATCCCGAGCTGATGAAGAATCCACTCCGAATTCCAAAGGAGGCACCCCTTCATTCCAAAAGAAGATTACTTCATTTTCAAAAAACGAAAAGTTTGCACAACGAGATCTTGACTTTCACAATGAGACTGACTTTTAAGTATGCACAATAACATGAACAAAGTAACAAAAAAAGAGAATGAGAAGCAGCATTGCTTTTTTGAAATGAACATCCTTCCATACAAGTTATTTTGTGCTATTAAAAAAAGAATAAAAGGCTCTTATTTCTATCTAATGAGCAGCTTGAAATTAAGTGTTTTTAATAGATTTTTATAAACACGATTATTAAATCTAATATTTTTCTTTCTTTTGAAGGTAATGGTAAGCATAATCGAGAAGGAAAGTACTTTGAAGACGTAAAGAGATATCAAGATGCTTTAGGGTGCTTTAAAAAACATCAAACTGTTTTAAGAACTTGCGAATGAGATACCTCCATAATAAATGTTAAATCTTTTCAGAGAACTTAACCATGTAACTTGCCCTACAAGGACTGTAGTCTTCAATTAAGGTGAAATTGGAAAGGAGTTTTACATCATTCTCAAGGGTGTTGTATTCATCATTGGAAGTGAAGATAAAAAGGGAGGATAAACTGATTAAAACGATAAAAAAGATAATAATGAAGAAGAATCAGCACAATAGTAGCAATAATAACAATAACAGAATGTATAATAGCCGTAAAAATCTCCTTAATAACCTAAACCACATTAATTATTAAGAAAAGCTTCAATGTATTAAAAGACAACTGTCAATACTACTTCTCCATTGGTCACTTAGAAAACTTTGTCAAATATTAAATAAATGCAAATTACTTAAAATAAAAAACCATCAGGTACTGAGATGCAGCCTATCCAAGAAGATTAGTCGTAGCCTGTTGCGCCTGTTACAAATAATAAGCTGAGACGAAGTCCTTCTCTAGCAAGTAGTTTTCTTTCTCTGCAGAAGTATTCAGTTTTTGAAGAAACAGATGAAGATTACATCAAAAAGACTTTCCCACATTTCGATATCCTAGCAAAGCTAGAGTCAGGATCGTCGTTCGGAGAAGTTGCTCTCAAAGATTCTGTTCCAAGGTAATAAAAGATTTCATTTATTTTTAAAGAATATCTTTCCAGAAATATTGAATAATGTTACAATTTGTTTGTTTTTCCTTCCTTGAACAATAAACTTTTTCTTAGAACTGCGACAGTTGTTTGTTCTGGGGAGACTCACTTTGTGACACTCAAGAGGGATGCTTTTAAAAAATTTCTTGGTAAGATATTAGACCTTTACAAGATAAATTACCTCATTTAATATGCACTATTCTTATGATTTTGGTTTGATTCTGTTAATGAAAGAGGGATATTATGAGCTTGTTTAGTAGCAGAATATCTTCTTTGTGAAAGAAATATCTATCTTCAAAAATTGGTCGGATTAGATGGTGAATCAGATGTTTTTCTTCTTTGAGAAGCGAACTGTTAGGATGAATTAACTGATCTACAGAGAAAATCAAGAACCAGATGGAATCTATCTCATCAAAACTGGAGATGTCAAAGTAATTAACTTAAAATAGGAAATGTCTCTTTTTTGTTGTTGTTGAATTCTTGTTTGAAAATTTAAACAAAATACAGCTCTACTAAGGATTCGCTCTTGCATACAATTAAGAAGATAAATTAAAAAGCATTAGGAGATTCATGAGAGCTGCTGATGCTCCAAAAATTGGGTCATTTCAAGCACCTGTAAAGATAATTTGCTTTATCATTTTTCCTTAACAATTTATGTTTATTTTTTTTTTCAATTTTAAAAGATAAGTCATCTAAGTGCTGGTTAACTGTTTGGTTAAGATGAGATCGTTTTCCCTTCTTTACGTAAGCACACTGCAGTCTGCTGTTCTTCAACTAGTTCTCTTCTCTTCCTTAACAAAGATGTAAATTAATAGATACCATTGAATATCACAACATCACTAACATAATGTTTTTTTGAATTCAGAAATTCCTCCAATTCAGCAAGCGTAGAAACACATTTGAAAACGCGATGGAAGAATCAGCAGTTAAAGAAAAATGGCATTCTCTTATCTTGAGTTAGCTAACGTCATTTCAAAAGGGTTAACATGAATACTACAAAAAATAAGAAAGAGAACAAAAAAAAGCTTCATTTTCTCTTTAAAGACAATAATAACAAAAAACAGAAAATACCTTAAATAACTCAATCTCCATTCCTTAATATTAGTCCGCTGGTAATATATCTATGAAATATATCCCTGATGCATTACTATTCCCTTCTACGGAGAAAGCTATCAGAGATTGGGATACACCGTGCACCAATAATATCAATTTTTAGCATTCTTCTACGAATTTGCCTTAAATGACGACTGGTGAAAAGAATAATAAATTCAATAGAATGACTAATTAATAATTGGAAGTTGGCTTAGTTCCATCTTCCTCTTTAAGGTCAATCCCTGAAATAAAGAGGATCGGGATGACAGTTAAATCTGAATAAATTATACCATATGGAACTACTGCCTAGCATAACACATCAAAGATGCTTTTTTATCATCCTCAATAGTAGTAGCCACCTAATGATGAAGGAGTCGAACTTGATATGAGTTTCAGCAAGAATCTTCCACAGTAGCAAAATTCAAAGGGAAATTAACCAAGAGTCAGTGAAGATGTTCTCCAGTTAAATGAAGCTTCTTAACCCTAATGCAAATCACAGTCATTAATACCTGAACAACCACAATAGTATTATTTCTCCTACAATAATGTGGGTAACTCTCAAAAATATCCTGGTTGTTTTAATATCCCTAAAACAGCTTAAATCCTTCCTTCAATGAGTTCAAAGCTAAATCTTAGAACAGATACAATACGTAACTGTAGCGTTGATGACGGCAGAGTCGCTAAAGAAATGGAAAACCGCTTGCATGCTAGTTTGCAGATGCACAAGACTTTCTAGAATATGAGCGAAGCAAACTTTTAAGAAAGTCTGAATGCATCGTGCGTGCACAAGTTGGATTTGGACAATCAAATGATTAGAGTGTGTGAATCTAACCCTGCTTTTAAAAAACGCATCGAGAATCTATCTACAAAGATGGGTTCCTATGAAGGCAAGCAAGGTGCATAACAAAGAAATATTGCAGCATTCCCACTTGATAAAAAAGGAATATAAAAGAGAATCCTCAAAACCTTGAAATTACCTAGGTTACTTGACACAGATAGCCATTCTCTGCTAAGTATTTTCACATAAAAAGATAAAGTAAATAATGCTCCTGTTACAAGTAATAATATTTCTGAAAAATAAAATAAAACTGGCTTCTAACTATTGAGTCAAAGCTCAAATAGCACCTGCATGAACACTACTAGCAATAACAAAGCAAGTGCAAGTAATATTATGGTTGGTAATGACACTAAACAGAATATTAATGAGGATTCAATATTTATCACAACAGATGCTGGGACCACATCAATAGCAACTGAATCCACAAATGAGGCATAAATAGTAAGGAATATTAGCTGTTTGAACTTGAATAAGAGGAACTAAAAAAGTAAAACATGCACTGTGCTTCCAATTCAGGAACTGCCTGGGCATGAAGTATTGCTTAGCCCTATTGAACAAGTACTTAACGAATCCTTGTTTGGGAGTATGTAAACAAAAAAACAGATGGATGTACATCAAACATCAGTGAATGAAAAAGTCATTCAAGATAAGCAGCAACTGCGACTGAACTCAAGTGGACTATTAGAATAAAAATAACCAAGAGAAAAGATTTTAAATCGAATTAGGAATTCAGATATTTTAGTATCATCGAAAGATCCTTTTAGTATTGACAACCCTAATAAGAAAAAAAGCAATTACTTAAGCTAGCACAATTCTTAAAATAATAGCACAACAAAACCAACTTTTTAGCTTTTCAATTTCCCTCTTGTTTATGAGGAATAAGAATAATAATAGAAATAGTAGCCATGAAAGGAAATATTTAATATGTATTTTTGTTGTTTGAATCAATATTCTTTTTTGGATTTTCTAAAATCATAGAATATCCAACTTAATTTTGATAATTTCTATCTTTAAAACAAAGAAATAGTTATTGTAATCAGTTTTATCATTTAAGAAGAAGGAAATAAACAAATTATAAAAAAGGATTTTTAATGCAGCTTATTCTCAAATGTAGCTTCTATCTATTCAGCCTTTCTAGAGAAATCTCTTTCAAACTTCTCAATTCTCCTCTGCTCTTTTTCCTCCATTCGAGGGCGTTCTAGTGTGAAGTGAAAGTGGCTTTCCTGCAATATTCGGTCTAGTCTTAAGCTCTTTTCTTAACTGTTGGATACTAAGTGTCTGAAGTGTTGAAATGTCTTTTGAAAATGCTAACTAAGTTTTTTAATTCTCCTTCTGTTATCCTGGCAAACATCCTGAAGTATTTCTAAAAATCTATGGTTAGGATAATTACTATTACGGTTATTCTTTGAAGGATGACGATGATTCAAGTGAATCTGATTTAGTTGCCGCTGAAGGGGTAGTTATTCTCTGTGAAGAAGATGATCCTCTTAGTTTGACTTACACTTGCGGCCTTTTATTTATGATGACTCTGCTTTTCTTCATTTCTGTATCAGCTGTACTTGGAGTTGATACCATAGAAGGAGCAAGCAAACTCGGAGTTTGTGGTAAAATGAATTATTATGCTAGTCTTGGAGTGCCTGATGAACTTGAAGGTGCTCTTTTGGGTTTTGCTAGTGACTATTATTGTTATTATTGCATCTACCTTTCAACCATATAATCATATGCTTTAAGTTCTTCCCGAAGCTTGTTTCCTCCTTCTGTGCTTGTCTCTTGCTTGAACTAATCCAGAAGATCCAAGATATTCTTGGGAATAGCTTATTATTATTGTGTAAATTCATTGTTATCATTGAGTTTTTAGGCATGTTTATTAGGATTATTGCTTAGGAGTTCATTTTTCCTTTTGTGTTTCAGTGCTTTTAGAGGGTTTCCGCAGAATGCTTCATCTGTTCCTCCGACTAGACAACTTTATACTTCCTAAGAAGATATTGAATTTTGCTACTAAGTGTTGTGAGTGGTGGCATTTTTGTTTGTAGCATTTGAGCTAAATATCGATGCAGATTGATTTGAAGAGTTATTCGAATTGTTTTTAGTTTTGCAAGCTGTTTTCTTGACAGAGTATATCAACAAATCTTACTCACTCAGCTCATCCATTTACTGTTTCTCAATCTCTTTAACAAGATCTTCTCCTAAGAACTGCTCTCCATTCCACTTCAACTTCATCAGACTTGCGTATAAATCATCTCCATCTTCATCAGCTCCTGTTCGTTACGATTATTCCTTATTCTCTTTGGATTTTTTGGTTGAAATATTCTACTCTTCAAATTAAATCTAAGTGCTGATATTTACACTGCCTATTTGATTATCATCTAATGACACCAATTACTACAGTTTATCTGAAACTATTTAGATATATCGAGGCTACTTAGATATCGGATTGTACTGCAGTGTGAGATTTCGCAAAGTTGGAATGGTTTCAAGGATATCAGTAACTTACTGGATATCTTGAATTTCGTTCCCTTCGAGATCAAGAACTTCAAGACATCCATGGAAATACAATTCATCTAGTTTCTCAATTTGATTGTATGAAGCGTAGAACTCTCTTAGCTAAGGAAATGCATTGATACCAGCTAAATCTGTTACCTTAGATCGTGCAATCCATAAAACTTGTAGATTTTACATGCTTGTACCGATGTCTCTAAGGGAGTTTGCTATTGAATTACTCATGTTTAGTTGTCTAAGATTGGGTAGAAGCTCTCCTAATAGCTGCAAGGAATCCCCATTGCAATCGTGTCGAAGGGTGACTCTGCGGATAAGTTCAAATTCATTTTCTTCTGCGCATGTCAGCTTCTTCACATAATCTAATGTAATAGATTCGCAAGTAAATTGATTCTTAACATCTTCAGTTAATTATTCGCTAGCTTATTCTTGCTCTTCGGCTTCCACACGCTTTGCATCCCAGAATTAGCTAAGTTATTCCTGTAAATCTGTTTGTTTTTCATCATCTTCGGAGACACATTCTTTGTCTTCATATTAATTGTCAAAATCTTCCTAATCTTGATCATCTTGCTGCTTTTCTTCATCTTCCTCTCTGCCTTCACCATTTACTTCTTACTCCTCCTCTGAATCCGATTGATTTCCACTATCCGAGCTGACAACTTGATTTGATGATTTACCTTTTCTTAAGAATGTTGCCTCGAAATTCTTTCCAACTTTTCCATCATCAAACTACAATAGTTATTCCCTAAGCTTATTCTACTTGTTATCCTTGTAAAAACTAACTGTCATTGGTCTAGTTTATCTTTGAACATCTTTGACATTACTTGATTCATCTGTTGTTAAAAATGAAGTCATAGTTCTTTTCATAATTTAAGGTTCTTTAGAGGCAATTAAGCGGTCTTCCTGCTAATGCAATCCTGATTGTTTCAAATAACTTTTTGTCCAGGAGTTTTATGTCACTGAAAACGGGGTAGAAGAAGAGTTTTCATCTTTGCGCTATCCAACTGTACGCACACGGAACAATGTACTTGCTGGCGTTGTTGTTGCAGTTTACGGGCAAGATCCACTAGATTCAACTTCGGAAGATGCAGAAGACCCTCCTAAAGCTTGAGATGCTCTAAGTTACTTTGTGAACTATTCTACATCAAGATTGATGTTCCTTTCTTTTAGTTTCATGATGAAACTGTTATTGACTTTCATCGATTAATTACTCCTCTCTTTAAATCTTGAAATTAGCTGTATTTTTTGCCTAATTGTAAAAAAAATGAAATTTACTAATTATTTTCAAAAAAAAAAACAGCAGCAGCAGAATTAAGAAACTGCACTTTTTTTATTTGATTAAACTCTGTTTGAGTATAACTCTAACTCTGCCTCTTTTTAATTCAATGAGTTTTAAACTAATAGATAATGAATAATTCATATGTTTATCTATTTCCAAAGTTTGACAAGATTTTTAATATTAACATAAATTTAAGCAAAAGAATATGCATTTGATAGATACCTCCATAAATGCCTTATTTTATCACAAGATATCATGAAAACTAACTAATATTAAATTCCTTTGGACTAAAAATTATGATTTCACATAAAAAACAGTAGAGTTTGCAAAAAAACAACGACACATCACAAATTTAATTTCATTTTGTGTATTTGTTTCCTTTGAAACAATATGACCTCCAAATAGAAGGAAAACAAATTTAATTTTAAAAATATAATTCTTGAAAATAGGACCCAAAACAAAAAAGATAAACAAACTTTTTTAAATGAATAAGAAATCCTTAGTTTGGAGTTTAATCAAAGATTTTTTTTTGCTGGGTTAGCCTCCCCCTAAGTCAAGAAGACTTATACTCCTCAATTATTGTAAATAGTTTCAACTTATTTAATTGGTTGTTTGCAGTCCGGCAGTGGACATGATTTTGTGTTGAGCTTTGGGAAGCAATTACTGCAGCAGATAATATGCTAGCAAGGGAGTAGCTGTAGATTAGCTTTACTTGTCTTGCAAATTATGCAGAGTTAAGAAGTAGACTAAGAATTTAAAGATAGCAGTGAATCCATGCTAATTTAATTTATTTTGACAGTTATTATGAATGGATTAATTTTGATTTCAGAATCATTGAAAATTTAGAATTTAGCACTTTCTTTTTTAACTGGAGCTAACCTCAACCAAGTGCCTTTTGCTGAGTCTAAATCCATAATCGAGAGCACATTATCCTTGATAGATAGTTTAGCATGATAAAAGCTAAGATCAGAGTCATCTTAGAATTGAGATCCAAAATGGCATCGAATATCTCTGCCTATCAAAAATCGATTTTAAATACTCAAATCAAATATCTTTCCTTTGTGAACTTCGCTGCCATCATACACGAGTAGTTGAATTTTCGCTGAGTCACCATCTGGAATAATACTTGTCACTTAGAATTCCTAAAAACCGCATTCAAAAATCGACCCAACTTGTAGAGCCATTTATGTATTTTTTATCTTCAAAAACGTTCCACATGAACTACCTAGATCTTAGACTGTGCAAAACCCAATTTTACTCTCCACTAAAGCATGCTTTCTGGAAACAGCTTTATCACGTAGAATCAAATCACATTGCTATTAACCAAGTGTCGCAGCTTGATTTTGCTTAATTGCAAATTTCTCCAATGCAAATGTGGTTGATTCCCCAAGAGCTTTTTTCACCTCAAGCACTAGCTGCATTTCAATACATTTCTACTAGCTTCGCTTTGATTTTAGTTCCAGGAAGTTTTTATAAAAAGACCACTTTGGCAAAAATGTTTCATATGCACTTTTCGCTGCTTCGAAGTTCAAAACAGCATCGAAATCAAAAGGATCATAAGGTAAATCATAAAATCTTTCAAATCTGCTACTTTCAATCCCAATTTAAGTATTTGATCCCTCCAAAGTTGTATTATTTTTCACTAAACTTATTTTTTCTTCATCTTCCATGTTTTATCCAGTGACTTATAACAAATATGATTGAGCTACGCTATCATCATTCTCCATAATATCGTCAGAGAATAACTTTGATTTCTCGTTGATAGCATTTTTCACAGACATTAGCTAGGACTTTTCTTCATCAGTTACTGCTTAGAAAAATCTTAAGATTTAATCTTCATCAACCATCAGAAAATCTTATCCCGTTTAATGAATCACTGCTTGTCTATCTATGAATTTTTTGTTGACTTTCATGTTCTTCAGAAACTCTAATAAAATAGAATCATCCCAAAGCAAAGGATCACTATTGAACTCATCCATTTCTGCTAAATATGTTCTCTCGCTATTTTTCGTTATGCTCTATGGACTTTTTGCCGTCTAAAATTCTTAAGAATCTTTGATTTTTTATTATTATTGATAAATTCAATCAACTTTTTTAATTTGTTTTAGCAGGTTTTTTTCTCCCAATATAACTCTCAAATCAACACAACAAATAATAAGTTCATCACTTGAATAAAGAAGAGTTTATAATACCTAAAATATTAATTCCTCTAGATTCTTCAGATAAGATATTGATATCCAGAGAAAGAGAGGGATTGAATATCAAAATGATTTTGTGGAAGGAAAAGAAATCTCAACAAAAGTTCGATTTTTAATGAAAGTAAAGTTTTCTTCCCAAATCACCAATTCAACAGGATGTAGACATAAAATCAACACTTCCCCAGCTAACTGTGGTTTATTAATATATTTTTTGCATTACATTTTTGAATATTCGTTCATAAAAAAAAATAGAAATTTCTCTGGAGTTAAAAAGTCATTTTTATCCAGGAATTCTTGCTGAGGGAGGAATATCTCGTTATTCTTCTTCTATAATACCAAGGGCATTACTACCATTAACATTGCTGAGATTGATGCTATTATTGTTGGTGTTGCTCGTATTTATGGGATTATTAACAGGAGGTGGTTTTTCGTGGAGATTTGTATTTTTATTATTGATAGTCTTCAGCAGAGAGGATAATTCGTTATCATCATCATCTTTGAAGTTAAAAAGATCATTATCATCATCGTCATCATCATCTTCATTGTCTTCGTTGCCTTTTTTTCCTTCTTCAATTAACCTTTCCAGCTCATCATTCAGCAGCTTAAAAGCAATCAAAATCGGTCTTTGATTTTCTTCTACAATATTCTCCTCGTTTAGTCTTGATTCTAGCACTTAGAGTATCTCTATCCAGTTTTTGTAGGATTGAGACACTACAAAAGGTTTGAGGATTTCTAGTTTCTCAGCAATCTTTTTATTCTCCTCCTGCCAATTTGCTCGTAGAATCCCAAGTTGCTTGCTGATTTCTTCTCTGGAGGCAACACGGATGTATTTATCTTGCATGGCTGTTGTAAATAGGTTGAAGTCAATGCACAGTGCAGTGAATTTCTCGAACGATAGATTTTTCTGATCTTCTGTGATAATATCAGCTCCGTTCTCGAACATTTAAATGCATTTCATGAGATTAAACCTAGCCGGCATAATGTGCCTAAACAAAGTTAGGAATTCATTTAGATTAATTCTCCCATTTCCATCAAGATCTGCTGCGAAAAATGCATTCTTCACAAACAGCTAAGTTTTATTCATTAGCAGTCGATATTTATGCAGCACTTTGCTCATGAACACATCGAAATCTACCATTAATGTCTTACTTGCTGATTTTAAATCAACATCTTTGATAGCATCTAATCCTGCTCTCAACTCAGTTATATCTTCAAAAGGCATGATCTTTTCCAGTACAACTTTTATGTAATCCATTGCTTTCAACAAGGCTATCTGGTGAAATTCAAAAGAAAAAAAATGAATTCATTAGCAAAATATCACAATGTGGGTGAATTAGACCAAATAAGCATCCAATAATAATGATAAATATTTGAATGTTTTTGCTAATAAATTGATATCCTTTCTTACATTGAGGGTGGAATCTGTTTCTGAATGCTATGGGTTCTGCACACCCATTGTAGAAATGTTGATAATGAACTCATAAGCATTAAAATACTTTTCCATTTCTTCAGTCGTATAATTAGCTTTTTTGTCGTTTGTGATTGTCAGCAGACGTGCAAACATATTCACTCTAAAAATCGATTGGTAATGCATTACGCTGAACATAAATTAAGTATACTTGCTCTCTGCCACACGCCTGAAACCAAACAACTGCAAAAACTTATTGAAAGTGAATATTGGCATATCCTAATCCGTTGGAAGTCGCTTTTCCCTAACCATACGCACTCGCTCATCGATAAGATTTTGAATGTACTTAAGAGTATTTTTGAGTGGTAAAAACGCAGCGAACTTTTTAGGTAATCCAGATTCTTTGATTTTATTTGCAATAATAAACCCAAAATGTGCATTTTTATCAAATATTGACAGTTTCGTAAAGGCTTAGTTCTTTTATACATGGGCAATGAACCGCTGAGCTGATCTTTTATTGCTGAACTTCAAACGCAACAATTTCTTGTTGATATCTTCTTTGTCTTCTTTCATGATTTCTTTTTCAAAATTGCTATCGAATTCTTTAGGTAATTTCCATTTCAGCGACGTAAACTACTAAATGAACCCTTCGATAATTGACTTATGTGTGTGCTTCTATGTTTTTTTGATGTGCATGAACAGTAATTTTGCAAACAGATAGATTTCTCTAAGTAATTTAATGAGTTCTTCCAAAGATTCCCTGAGATTAGAATTCTTCTCTATTTCCATGTTGTAAAGCTAAAGCAATCCAACAATTTACTGCTTAAATTCGTTATCTTGATACTCAGTGGGCTATTGAAGATCTTAACAAATAAAAAAAATGTAAATTTCAAGCAATTTTCAAAAAATATTTTTATTCTTTACCAGGAGAATAATATGTCTCCTCATCAATGGAATTGTAGTTTTCATCATCTTAATCTATATCCCCGATGCTGGTATTTGGATTATGTGCGTTGGATTTTCCATAAAATGAATTGAAATTTGGCAAATCTTCCTCTGCAACTTTTGCTTATTATTGTTAGATCAACTGAGATGACGATAGGACTTAATTTTTTTTTTGTGAGTCAATACTAGAAGAAGAAGGGAGAGTGTTCAATTACCTGTTTGTTGAGTTCCTGTGTTGAGGGGATTAAAGTGTAGAAATGAAGGAAATTGCTTTTTTTTATGCTCCAGATATGACTGGACCTTAAGAAAGAGGATTAGCTAAACTCATTCGTTTGCTTAGAGCTTTCTGAGAAGGAAGGTTGTTGTTAGCATTTACAAGCACTGATTTTAAATGCTGCTGGAGTGATGAATTTAATGGCTGTTGACTTGATTAAGTTGGCAGCGAAGATTGAGATTAAAATAAAGCCTACTATTATTGTTATTGCTAAATTTGACCTGAAGTAGATGGATTAGCTGTCCATTGAGAGTCACCCAAAGAATTATCATTTTAAGCTTTTCCTTGAGATTTTTTAGTCCCATGCTGCTATTATTCCAAATAAGTCAGTGATGGAATGTGCGAATCTTGGAACAAATGGCTGTTGAGATTCGTGAAACTCGATGCAGATTTTTTACCTGATTCATTGAATGAATTGTCAAGGCTATCTTCAGGAAGAGCGAGATTCTGTAATTTCTCGATAATCAATTACTACTTTTGGATGACTTAAATAAGCTCTGCGGTTGTTGAAGTAGCTTACAAAGTCATTTCGAGGGACTGCTTGATGGATTCCTTCAAAATACTTCTTTCCTTTGAACTTTGGTGATCTTTACCTGATTTATCCGAGGAAGCAATTGTATTTGATTTCTTTGGTGTTCTATGAAACTCCACCATTCTCGATTGCAAGACGTTTAAGCTAGCTGCTATGATGCTTCCTCTTTTGCTAAGCCTTTTCGTACCCTCAATCTGTGTATTTAATAGTAAAAAATAAAAAATAAATCTTCTTCTAAAATAAATTCTTTTTTACATTTTACACTGATGGATTCTCGTGATCTTCTTGAAGCTCATCAACTTCTTAGATTTCCCTCATAGATTTGAATTCCTTGCCATTTTAAACCACTGAATTATCTTTCTTGACAATGGCAGTGCTTTTGATTTCTTTAGATGTAGATTATTTGATGTCTTTTCCAGAAGTTGTATCTTATTATTTTATGTAATTATAAAGAATTCCAATGTTCTCAATAAATTTATTTAGATTATTCTTAGAGATTTTCTTTTTTAACTTTTTTATCGGCAATCCAGCAAAAATACTTGATAATACTGGCTTTTAGTTATTCTTAACTCCACCATCTTCTCCAATATCCTAATCAATCGATATGTCCTATTATTCACTAGCAAATTCCTGCAGAGAGAACAATTCTGCTTTTAATTACTGCTCTCTTAGATAATCTTCCACTTGTTTCTTCGTTGAGAACACCTTGTCAAACTTACTGTCCATAAAATCAAGGTCAGTTTGACATTTCACAGATTTATTGAAAGTCAGTGATAGCATTGGATCTGTCTGCATTTCCTAACATATCAAGGCAGTAGACTTTTCCTCCATCACTGATTTTATTATTACTTCCTTTGAATTTAATGAACAAAATGGTAAATTCAACAGGGATTTCATATTAATGCTAAAGAAAAGTTGTGTTTACATTGGAGACCATCCTAGTATTTTCATCTGCTTCTTTGATAATTTCAGTGAAGGAAAGTGCCATTTTCTCGTCAATATCATCTTCTTAGTCTTTCTGCGAAGGAAGAGGAGCAGATAAAACTGCAATCGAGTTCAGTAATTTTTAATCTGCTTCTTCAAGTCTCCCGGAGATATATGTTCCACTTAGTTATTTTTTGAGTGTGGTCTTGTAATCAATGAGAACTTTCTCTATTTTTTTCTACTAAAAAGCTTCTTTGCATGAGAGCCGATGACGAAGATCATCAATTTCTCGTTTCATCTTGATTACTTGAACTTTCGCTAAATCATTGAAGGCTTTGACTTTCTCATATTTTGCAAATACTGCTTTCTCTCTGTCTTCTGCCATTCTTAATTCAACTGCAATCCCTTGAGTTTTCGATTTCTCAAGCTAAAACAGTTCCTAAAGAGAGTTAATTTAGCTGATTTTTCTTTCAATATCACCATCTGCTGTTTTTTGCATTTGTAGTTTTTCAATTTCATTTTAAATCCTCAGACGTCTTTTTTCATCTTATTCATATAAACTCAATTTTTTTGTGAGACTAAAATAGCAACTGAACACGGAGAGCATCAACATCCCTCTTTCTTTGCATTAATACGAAACCTATCTGACTAACTCGTTGAAGGATAAAATCAACGCATCATCTACACGCTAAAACCTCTCTTCTACTCCTCCTTCTTTATCTGCTATGACTGAGCTTAAAGTGCCCTCCAGCCACTCCTACAGCACTTGAACTTCAGCCCTTCCAGAAGGCTACCCTGTAAACAGACTAGGATGTGCTTTTTTTAAAGAATAAGCAAGTTCTGCTAGTGAAGATCTCACATTATTTTCATCTGATGTACTCTTCTAATTTGCAAGCATTTATTGAATTTCACCATGGACAGATTGAATAATATGCGCTCCTGCAAACCCTTCAGTTAACTTCTAATTTACCTGCCCTCCACTTGCACTTCCTCCTAAATTAGTTTACTTCACTGCCTCAAGAAATTCTTCAAGTAGATTTGTAGGGAAGTAATAATTCTTTTAAGCAAAAGAACTATCTTCTTAAATTGATTTATTCTACGAAGCAAACACTCCTGAAGCTGAAGGTGATAAGAATTAAACAGAAGCCCCTGAAAATGCATTAATATTGTTTTTTAAAGATTTTTGAACTGATTACTACCCTTCCTTAGCTCCATTTCTTAAATCTGTGCAAGAAGATCTTTTCACATCAAATATGCTCGTTTTCTATTTCTGCAAAACTGAACTCACTCGTGGAGTTAATAATAACTAAAGATTATGCTCTGTCTTAGTCTTAAACCTCAACTAATGCTAATCAGCCTTTGAGGCTTGTAAATCTTATACATGCTAGATATCTCTTGCACTTACGCTGTTTTTCTTTGAAAGTTTCCCATTTGAGCCAAAATTTCCATTTTCATCTATTCTTGTGAATTTCGTTTATGAAGAATACAAGGTTTATTATTAAAACTACTGAGTCGAAAAAGAGGACGATGGATTTGTATAAAACTTAGAAGTATGCACTTAAGCCTCCCTTAGGGGATAACTTCCTAGATTTTTACTTATCTGGGAGACATTTGAACTAGGTGAGTGCGAATTCGGGAGGCTTTTGAGTTTTTCATAAAAATATCCAGAGCTATTATGGGAGTTTTACCCAAGTTAAGGCGTGAAATTTCCATTCATTGATTTAGTTCGAATTATTAAATTGCCCTTTTTGTGACTATTAAATGCTCCTATTCCATTGTTCTTTATGAATGTGGAACTGTTCTAGATAGAATTATCCTAAATATCTATTTCATTTTACTTTTCTATTTCTTTTTCCTTCAAATTATTGATTTATTAGCCTACCTCCTGCTTTTCTTCTTCTTCTGATGGAAAAAAATAGCCAACTGACCTTGCTTTGCGATTATTCTGCGGAATCACAGACATTTAACAGTTATTCTCAGTGACATTGGGACTCTGCAATGAACTACTGCCTGACAATATGGCTTGTGGAGTCCCCAACAACTGAGGGGGTGAATGTTTAGCAATAAATGAAAAATGATATTTCTTATCATCAGGTGTAGAAGCAGCTTATTTTTGCGTTTAAACTTTAGCAGTAGATAAGATTTCATTTATGGTAGAAGAATTCTTTAAGATCATAGCATTTTTTAAGCTACTAAGTGAATGTTTGCGATTCATTTTTTATGTTTTAAAACTGAAAACCAGATGAGTTACAGTATCAGAGAAAGCAAACTAACACTCCTTTACGCTAATTATTATTCTTCGCTTTCTCTAGGGGAGATGTCTAATTAACCTTGAAACATTTACTAGAAAGTTTGCTAGAGAAAAAACGAAAGTTTTTTCCACTGGCAAGAATATTAAGAGGGAGATAATTATTTATCTTCTATATCCCCTTTTCTTAATATTATTAAGAACTATTGAAGATACCTAACATCCCTTTTTCTGCTTTCAATATTTTCGATTACCTCCCCTTGTTAAATTTGATTGAGAAAATGGTCAAACAATGACATTTTTGTAAAAAAAACAAACAGCACATTCTCTTATCATTTGTGTTTGTTCTAAATTCAATGAATGAATTGCATTGTTATTTTTTTTTCTTCATAATTTAGACTTCCATGTGTGTGTACATAAGGCTATGGCAAATGATTATACGAAACTCAAAGGGTGCCTGTAATCCACTACATAATTACCTGAAGAAACCTTCCCTATCTGATAAATAGGAAAATAGTCTTTATCTTGATACTAATGCGTTTTGTGATCTTCATTGAAGTTCAGAGCATCAAACAGGAGTTGGAAGTTTCTCTTGGAAGCAAGTTTAATCCTTCCATAAGAATCGATCACCCAAGCATTAAGATTCTCACTCCAAGTTGGAAATTTTGTTCTAATGTAGAAGCACTTATCAGGCAATGTATTTTTCTTTTTACTGTCGATTTCATAGTAAGAGAAATCAGGATCATTGTAATTGTACTAAACATGTTATTAGTCCATTGATTTAGGACAAATCACTGTTTGTTTGAGCTTTTCATCAGTCTTTGGAAGAAGAATTTAAAGTATATGCACTGCACAATCTGTTTCTTTTTCAACTTCATGGGTTACAAACATTAACCACTGTCTTTTATGTGTATAGGGTTAACATTTTTTCTTTCCAATGCATCTCTCACAATGATTACTCATCAACACCCATGTTTCATCGTTAGTTCTTTTCTTAAATTCAAAATCAGGGCTATCAGCTTTAAATTCATTTTCTCCAGGTTCATTCTTGTAAATTAACCATTTTGTTGCCTTATTATCGTATTTTGCATAAAGCCGCATTTCTGTGTTATCTTCCGCTACCATTCTAAGCTCTCCTTTCTTTTTAGGGACAACCTTTGTTAAGCTTGCCAAAATAAACTGAATCTTTTGTCCAGCTGCTTCATTTTCATCGTCGTCATCACTTGAGCCACTTTGACTACTTCTGAAACTGGACTCATCGCTTGAGCTAGCATAGCTTAAATCACTGGAACTGTTTTTATATTTATTTTTCTTTTTTGAACTCTTATCTTTTATTGAATTGTCTTCTGTCTTTGATGGTATCTCCATGACTTAAGGTGGGGCACTTTGTTAAAGACGAAACAAGCTTTGTAATACGCCTTCACCTTTTTCAATCCTATCATATGGATCTAAGATCATCTTGTCAAGTGTTTCAACACTTCCAAAAAGGAAAAATCAGCTGAAAAGAAAGAAGAATATCAAACGCTGTATTTTTTTTCAAGAAATCAAGTTTTTAAATAGAAACTAATCTTTTAAAATTAAGGAGCTCAGAGTGTATTTTTTACATTAAAAACAAAAGCTTTTAGATTAAATATTTCTTAGTTATTGTATTTTCTCTTAGACCAAAAAGGGATCCTTTGTAGGAATAACAATAACAGCATACAAGGGAATGCGTGAAAGAATAAAAGAACTTCTACTTGGTTTTTATTAAAGCAAGAATAACAACTAAAAACTATCTGCCTTGCCAACAAGAATAAAAAGCATAAATTGGAAATGTGATTAAATGAATTTATGAAATATAGATAATTTTGCAATAATTAGTATTTAAAAGGTATGTCCTTGTAAAAATGACAAAATATTAATTGAATAAAAATATTACTTTTTTCAGAACCCAAAAAATCAGTTAACAAACAAAGGTTTCAGTGGATCTTCAAGGAGGTGATAACATTTCTGTGATCCTTCTTTACGATTGAAAATGGGATTCTCAGTGAACCAAGCTTTAATTCGGTCACATTAGAGAGGGAGATATTTTCACTCTTCTGCAGAGGCGGTGACAGCCGGATCCAAGTACCTTCTTGATCTTAGTTTAGATCTTGAATGTAAAGCTGCTAGTTTTTAAGTATGAGTTTGGAGTGCATTTTTGCAAGACTCGAGTCCTCAATGAGATCTTTCCCTAGCACAGCTTTTCCTATGCTACCAACAAGGCTCATGACTCCACTTTCGACTTTAAATTAATAAGTTTTCCCAATAAATTATGGCATATTCGAGTGGATTAATTGCACTTTAACCTCCACCGTTGTTTCATCCTTTTTGTAATCCAAATCTTCAATTTAAAACTGCTATTATCCACACGTGAATATAGTTCCTGGGAAAAGCGCTTAGTTTATCTCACTGCGGATGTATGTCCCTGCTTCGCTGCCTGCATCAGATATGTAGAAAACATTATTTTCACCTTAAATAGAAGCGTGGATCTCCGAAATATTCTAAAATGGAATGTAAATATTGCATTAAGATTGATTTGAGCCTAATATGTATTAGTTTCCTTCTTCCAATTGCAGAAGGGTCTTGTTAATCTGCAGCTTTAGCAGCACAGTGTATTTCTTATTGGAAATCTAATTATTCTTTTTATTATCTTCATTTTAAGAAGGTTTGTTCGCTAAATATTCTTCATATTCTTCTTGCAATCTCTAAAACAACGGATTATCAAGAAATTTATTAAAAACTTAGACGGATCCTTCAAATCGAGGGTATTCATCGTAGTCAAAGAACGAATAGGAAACAGTCAATGGTGAAGAATACTATGTTTAATGGATCTTCGAAATATGAATCCCAGAGAGTTCAGTTTATGCCTAATTCGCAGGGGATACTACAGACAGTACTTTTGTGAGTTCAGAAGGGTCAATCATCATTTGATAAACGGAAGAAGACAATTCTTAAGACTCAGACATGTAGACCATTTCCGGATCGATGTTACTGAAAGCAGACTGTGAATCAAAAGATTTTAATAACTCTTCCTTTAATATCTTAGCAATCATCGAGTATTGATTGAAAATTCGCTCGATAGATGGCATATCCAAGCGGAGAAATTAGCTGCTACTGAATTTATTCGCTTCAAGAATACTCAAAAATCCAACATCAGCTCCACTATTTTGACAAACTTCAAGCAATTTATCATGACTCCAGAATTGCGGATCTTCTTTGTAGGTATGAGATAATGTCAGTTATAGTGGTTATTTGTGTTAATGAATGGTTTGCTCTGCGGCACTCAGCATGATTTTGAGTTGTTGCTTTTTAGGATATTGAAAAAATTGTTTGTTTGTTTTGTTTGATTTCTATTCACAGATAAAGGGAATGTGGAATATCTTCTTTATGGGGGCATATTTAATTGATTGTCTGCTATTAGCCAACCAAAATAACTAAAACACAGCCAAAGGCACTCATTTAGCAATACATTATTCGATGCGCTTCAAATGATTGTATTAAAATATGTTCAAATTGATGAAAAAATGTAGTGATGAATTCTAGAGTAGTCTAGAAAATGAAATAATGGAGATTGTCTTTAGATAACTACACAAATAAACAGACCATTAATCACTATTTTTCCATGATAATATAGCTGATATCATCGATATTGCCAATAGGACTGTCAATGAATAAGGCATGTTCTTGCTCGTCAATCTAATAAACAATTAGAAAAGAAAATGAGTTTTTTATTTAACTTTGGAATAAGTTTATTTCTTTTTTCTTTCATTTTTGTATGATAAAGTTCTGGTAAATATGCTAAACTTACTTGTTTGTACCCACTCAACGAAATAAACTCAGCGACGGTTTGATTTCTGAGGAAGTGGTTGAGAATGACGATGTGAGAAGGATTTTGATTTTCAAAAATGCCCTGAATATATGGTTTGGGATCAGTGAACAGTTTCAAAGAATCCGTACCAGATAATTGGTTCTAAGGGCTGCAATCGGGGAATCCCATTGGAATATTTCTGTTTTATGAGCAAATAAACATAAGAAAAATCAAATTGTTTATATTCTGAGAATGTTTACTTATGGAGGAACGAATAATAAGGTGTTTAATGGCATTCTGTGAAGAGATACACTGATTTGAGATTATCGCTTTAAGCACGGAGTGTATCGAATATTGAAAAGGCTGCTCTATTGTGATGAATCCCCATGAAACTGAAGAGTGCAACGTTCGTGACGAGTGTGAGAATTATCAGGAGTTTCTTGAATTTAGACGATTTCATATTAACAAGCCCATAGGTAGTGAGCAGAACAAGAATCGGCCAAACAGGCATGAGCATTCGATCTTCTTTGTGAGCTGGGAGACTGAGAATAGCGAGGAACAAGACAAGAACGATAATTAAATGCAAGTCGTTTTTCTTGTTGATTTCGTCACTGACATATCTTATCAATCCTAAACCAAAGAAGGGAAGAGCACCTACAAGCAAATATGGTATGCACTCAGTGACATACCACAAAGGATCATGGACTCCATAGAAATCAGCTCCATTTGTTAATAAATTGAATTCCATGAAATTCAAGGCAGTCCAAGTAAATTTTTAGAAATAAAGCGTGTCATAGATTATTGAGGTAATTATCATCACAGCGACAGTTGCAATATTTAGCATAAGATATTTGAATCTCTCGAGTAAGGTCCCTTTCATGGATAGAAGGCGGTAGGGCTAAGGGAAAAGTGAAAAAAAAATAGGGTTATGGGGGTAATTTTGATGGTATTAAGATTGATAAATCACATTTTTTTGAAAGGTAAAAAAGTAGCTTACCCATAAGATTGCTAAGGGAATGATAGAAGTAGCTCTTCCAATGAACCCAACGACTGCTAAAGCTCGAGAGATCAACTCATATTATCTATTAGTTGTAGGCATTAAATAAACATTTTTAGTCAGTATTTTTGAGGAAAAAGAGAGAAGCAGGAATAGAGATAAAGGGAAAAATCAACAATTCCTCTCCATTAACACAACATAAGAGCCTCCGCTAGAACAAACGTAAATTTGAATTATTTTACTTGCTTTTTTTATCGATAGCCAGCTTATAGTAATAGAGGATAGCAGAGAAGATGGCCATTTCGAAGACATTCTGCAGAGGGCGTGCGAAAGCGAAAAGTGAATACCAATTTGTCAGATTTATAAGCAACTGAAGCAGACAAATCCAAAAAATCAAATAAATTTAAAAGATAATTAAAAATTCACATCTTACAGCAGGCAGAATGTAGATCTATCCCAGATACACAGAAGCAAGCTTCAATAGAAAAAACCCATCGTTTTATACTAATCAATTTTCTCTCTTATTATCTACTTTTGTTTTAAGTGTCCTCAACATTTAATAGTTCCAGCCATGATCTCAAGGGTTAGAGAAGTGAGAAATATTTTTTATTTTCAAAGCGAGCAAATATCTTGATTAACCTTGATATTTTTTTCTTCTTCTAATTTAGCATGAAAGCAACACTTTTAGTAATGACATATGGATTGAACTACTTATCAAGATAAAGCAGGCATTTTCACTCAAGAAACAAACAACTCAATTAGCCTCACCTACTCACAAAATATTTAACATAAAAGAATCACATGTTTTATCTTCTGTTTTTTATACAAAAAGAAAAAAACTAAACTATTTTAGCAAACAACTTTTTTGAAAGCAAGTTTCGAGAGATAAAACAATCGTGGATCAATCCAGCAGATTAATATTTCTTCATCGTCACAGAACAAATAAAGAAAGTTCTTAAAAACAACAAAATAAAAGAAAAATATCATTAACAATAATAAGATTAACACAACTTAGATAAGAAAATGTTGACTGGTCTGCTAAGAAAAAATGCAGTGAGTTTAGCTAATAAATCACTAGCATTTGGCTCTTTTTCAAGCTAAGAGCTAACCCAAGGAATGCAGCAAGCTGATCCATAGCTTTTTGATCTAGTGGCTAGAGAATCCAAGAGATAAAAATCAACTGTAAATCTGATTCCACATGAAAACTACACTTCAGTAGCCGTACAGCAAGCTGTCGGTTCGATTATGAACTCTAAATACTCTGAAGGGCTACCTTTGAACAGATACTACGGAGGAAACTAATACATTGATTAAATGGAGTTGCTATGCCAGAATCGAGCTTTGAATCTATTCAAACTGAATAATGCTGAATGGGGAATCAATGTCCAAGCACATAGTCTATCACCTGCAAACTTCCATGTGCTCACTGGGCTACTGAATAATCATGACCGCGTGATGAGTTTAGCTCTCTCCGATGGAGGTCATCTCTCCCATGGACAAGCTAACTAACGAGAAAGGCTGTCAGCTGGTGCAATATTCTTTGAATCTCTGAATTATAGGATAGATTAGGTAATATTTTTGTATTCCTTTTTGTTTCTCTCTCTCTCTCTTTATTTTTCCAATATTTCAGCTGTTTTTGTTAAGGATACACTAATTTTTTTTCTTCTTTTATTTTAAACTCAATAGGGAATAGGGTTGATTGATTATGCAAAGCTAGAGGAATAAGCTAAAAGCTATCTTCCAAAGGTCATCTTTGGTGGAGCTGATTTGTACACTCGTAACATTGATTATGCAAGACTTCGTAAAATAGCTGATTCTATTGGCGCAACTTTAGTTGTTGATCTTGGTTAGACTGCCGGGTTAGTTGCCGCATAAGTTCTTGCTAGCCCTTTCCCTTTCGCTGATATTGTCACTACAGCTACTCACAAAACGTAACAATTTATTTAAGTTATCTGCTCTTTTTAATATCAAATATTGTTGTTAATTTTTCATTAATTTTATTATTATTTCTCAAAAAAATAATAGCTTGCGAGGACCACGAGGAGCCTTGGTGTTTTACAGATAAGGAGTGAGAGGTGTGGACAAAAAGGGAAATGAAGTTAAATATGATTTTAAGAATAAAATTGAAAATGCTATATTCCCTGGAAGCTAAGGTGGTCCTCATAATCACACTATCAGTGGTATCGCAGTAGCCTTGAAAGAAGGATAAAGTGATGCCTTTAAGAAATATGCTGAGTAGGTTGTGCAGAATGCAGCTGCTTTGGCTGATTCTCTCTCCAAGAAATCATTTGGCTTGCTCTCAGGTGGGTCAAATAATCATCTACTTCTAGTCGATGTTAAACCTAAAGGTGTAAAATCCCAGTAATTACTGCTCCTTTTAGAAAAACTTCATATTGATACTTTGAGATCAACCCTGCCAAACGGCAAGGAATTCTTCCTTAGCAATTATCTTGCACTTGGTACACCAGCTATGACTACCAGAGGGTTCAATCAAGCTCAGTTCTTGCAAGTAGCTGAGTATATTGACAGAGCTACTGGAATTCTTGCCTCTTAAAAGTAGCTTAATAATGGGGATCTAACAACAGAATAGTTCAGTTCATTAGCTGATAAAGCTATCATAGAAGTTCCTGAACTTGGTTAGCTTCAAAAAGAAGTTCAACAATTTGTTGTTCCCTTTTCAGTGCCAGGAGTGGAATGAAGAGAAGATAGAAGAGACAAAGAAACTTGATTGTTTTAGGATCAAGGGATAATTTATTCGTATTTCCCGCACAATCTTAAAAGATTAGAATAAAATACAAACTTAAAATAAACTCTTGTTTAATTGTTTGGTCCATGAAAATAGCTGTTTTTTGAAGTGAATTACATCGAAATTGTTCAAGATTTAAGAATTAATAATAATAATTAGAAAGCTAATAACATCCTCTTACATTTATTATTTTTATCCTAACATGGATAGAAGACTGGATAGGATAGATCATTATTCATTTTTTAAGTTCAGAAATTATTATGCTATTTTTTTTTTATGAATCAATCTCCTCCATTCTAAACTAACAATTAATTGAAATAATTTATTTAGAGATGTTTAATCCCTTTTGATGAATATTCAAATAATCGATGTCAAAGAAAGCAATTATTTATTGAAAAAAGTTGAATCTAATATCAATCAGTGGCTATGGTATGATATTGAAGCTATTTAAATTTTAGAATATTTCATTCATCAAGTTGGCTGCAATTAGTGGTGAAGAGTATGATTATCTTTTTAGAACTGCAGCTTATTTTACTTAATCAACCAAATCAATCAAGATTAGTATTAATCAAAGAAAAATAATAAATCACGCAAATTACAGATAATAATCCTCCTTGGAATTTAACTCTAAAACCTACTTAGAATGTAATAAACTTGTTATCAGTTTCCTGACCCAAGTGCTGCCACTGCTTTTCTGGAGAATATTCTCTCACGCAAATGCGAGGTTCATAGATAATTCGCATGCGAATATTTGCATGTTAAACCCTCTGAATTCTCGCCAAGACTCTGCTGCCAATGCATGGAAAAAAGACATATTCCATCAAATGAAGTTGTTTCTATTCGACTGCTGCTTTAGGCATCTTCAAACACCACATTCTAAGCCTACCCAAAGTTGAACGACACTTCAATCACCCAGAAAATACATTAATTCGAAGGCACTAGTGATTAAGTTGCAGAAGAGTTATCATCTTTTTTCGACAATCTTAAGTCTACAGTTTCAATCGCCATTCAAAAATAGAAGTCTGCCTAAAAGGACAAGCTCGCTTCTCTTTCGACTTGTTACCAAGGTATAAATGATTCCCTTGTGGAGATCTCGAAAATCGAAAAGCTGTAAGAGCTTGTTGAAAAAGAAAATGATAATGAAGAGCTGCTCAAACAATTCATCGATAACTAATATGCAAACGCGAATAATTACACCAATACAATCAACAATAAGCTATTGGAATACTAGAAGATCTATGAGGGATTCTCGCTAACTGATCCTAAGAGTAAATTAGACTAAATAGTCAAACTCATAGAAAAAATTGAATTCTTCCCCACTCTCCTTCAAAGTTAGCCAAATAACGCCTAATAATAGCCTCCATTCTCATAAATACCCCAATTACCCCAGCAATAGATACTAGAACAACAACAACAGCAACTGGAACAATAGCCACTACAGTAAAATTCCACGTCCTCACTAAGTGTTTACACTGAATATGTCTCCTTAATCAAACAGGGTGTAGATAAGAATAAATTATATGGGTATGGGTATGTGTACGCAAATACCTACGAGGAATGGTAGGCATTCAAGGAAGAGAAGAGATAAGAATAGCTAACATTTCTTCAGAAAGAATTAGGCATTTCTAATTGAAGACAAATCTGATACTATTAGTATCTCGTGGTTACTGTGTTTTGTAACTATCTTAAACAACAATCATCAACACTTTTATATGTCTTTTCGAAGTCTTTGAATCATTTTTTATTTAATTCGAATATCTTTTACCATACGATTACTTACAAATTCGACTATTAGCTTTATCATTATTATCTTATAAACATTTGCATACTTTAATTTGTATATTAGAAGTCCCTTTATTCTATCTCTCTCTCTCTCCGCTTTTAGTATTTTATGATGGAATTTCCACTACATAATATAATTTACTACTAACTTCTACTACTACGATTATGATTCATATTAACCCTGATATTGAGAAGTTGAATAAATCATTGCAGCTACCTTCCAATTTGAGATGAAATAAATCTAAAATCATTATCTTGAGAGAGTGGCATAGCTGCTAGACTCACACAGACTATGCAATATTTTGGTGGTTTATGATATGGTCTGTACTAAAAAGATACGATAAATAGGATTAAAATGCGCTTATTCAGTTGATGAGTTAGCTTGCTCAAAGATGTCCTTTAGGTGATTTCAATCTAGCCATACAAAAGTTCAGAATGGAGTTTATGTACATATTCAGGTGTTATGCGTTAATCTGGAAGCACTAGGGCTTCAATCATACACAACTTTGACTTAAAACGAGTTGAGAAAACATAAAGGAGACACATGAAAAGCTTCCCATTTTCTAGATTTACTAGATTTAGAATGCTTGTAACTTCAACTTCATAGACAATTTAATAAAATACTCAATTTCAGAAAAAACAATTCATCAGGTTGAAAGTTCCTCAAATAAAGATAGGAATTTCATGTTATCAGAGATTTACAATAGCCAAGAGTCAATTGTCGTAAAAAAATCCCTTCCAATAATTAATGCAATTCAAAAAAGATAATAAATGTATCATTTATATTCTGAAAGCCCTTCATTTAAATAGTAAGAATAAAGGAATAAAAATAAAGGAATCAGTCTGTAATATTAGAATATCCTCACTTTTTAAAAGAATAGATTTACTTTTTTATGATTTCTTGAAATAGCAAACAAAAAAACTTTATCAACTAAATCAAAATCAATATGGCAAGATGTTATCAAAAGTTACCTATTCAATCAAAATTCGATACACTTGTAAATATTGATCCTCGTTTAAAAAAATGAAATTTGAATAAGCGGCAAGGCATCCAATAATTAAAAATAATCTCAGCGGAGATCCATACAAGAAGGAAGAAGATAATTTGTTGCAAGAATATTGGACTTATTTTATAGTGAGGGAAACAAATTCCAGAATCTAAGAGTCTCATCCCCTGCCCCTGTGACTATATTCTA
>Ga0302271_10001050_pt1 | contig 27097 bp, 9 predicted proteins | sample III_Bog_N1_1_FD_198767 | JGI IMG/M metagenome (GOLD analysis project Ga0302271, IMG submission 198767) | Peat permafrost microbial communities from Stordalen Mire near Abisko, Sweden - III_Bog_N1_1 | ecosystem: Environmental > Terrestrial > Soil > Wetlands > Peat | place: Sweden: Abisko... | reverse complement strand
TGCAATATCCCATAATAATCTTGAAAATATTTAGTATCCTCTTCAAAATACTCATTTCCCGCTGCGGTACATACTCGCTGCTTGCCCTCAATAAGCTCAATAGAACGAATGTCATAAAAAATTGAGAAAAATTGTGAATGATTGTTGTTTTTTGGGAATACATCCCCAACCCACACAAACGCAAATCAAATTTAATAAATAATATTGTTTGTTTCTCTTTTTTCCCTTAGTATTAATATTTTGTTTCAAACAATCTTGATAATTTGTCTTTCTCTTTCTCTTGAAAGTTAAACTAAAGGGCAAACAGATACATACACTATCTCACACACATCTAATCATTTTCTTTTTTTATTATTCTCCACATTCTAATCCTATTTATTTTTATTTTTCTAACTTTGTTTCCCCAAAAATGAATGTTTTTATTATTTTCATTTTCGGACGAATTCTTCAAACAAAATTTCATTTTTTCTTAAAGCAGAGATTGCTCGTTGCTGAATTATATTCTAATTTCCCAATATTTTCCTCATTTACTACTCCATCAACTCCCATTCTCTAATTCAAGAACTCCTCAAAAGAAGACATAAAATGTGCAGGAGAATTTATCGCTTAACTGAATCGCTCCATACAATAAGCTAGAGTATTATGTTAATATTTCTCAGCAAAAGGATCAAACAAATTCCCATTAAGAATATGAGACACATTCAGACACTTTTTACTAATAGTCTACTCCTATACTAATAAAGTCCTGTACATCTTCAAATCCACAATGCTCTTTGCCTTAAAATTCCCATCAATAAACTAAAGTGACTCGCTGAAATAAACCTAGAGTTCTTCTGCTGATCTGAGACCTTTCCCAAAATAATTATGCACCACGATGAGTTCCTTAAGAGCAAGTTAATTAGCACTTTATAGCCTTGTGAATATTTCCCCAATAATTTTCTGCTCCTCAGCCGTAAACTTATCAATCACTAACACTAAAGTTGGGGTCTTCTAAATGAAGAATTCAAGCCATAACTCATCGATTTAGCTGCAGCTCCAATTAAACGGATGAGTTTGTTATTAAACCTAATCGTTTTTGGCACGACTTTCCACAGAAGGTGATTGCACATTTCCCACTGATTCTCTTTGCCCTTAATGCAACATTTCTTCCATCGATCGACCTAAGATACTTGTTTGAGTGCTATATTCCTTAATATTCTTCCTTTAAATAGGCTAATTCAGAGTATACTCAAATATCGCTAGACTGTCATCTTAAATAATATTCACCTTGCTCTCAAAAACTGAGACTCTATTGGCATCTTCCACTGTCTATAAACTACCCTTCATGATCCCATTTATCAAAGTTGTTTTACCCGTATGAGCCATTCCAACTACGCCTACAACTTATCTAAGTTCCGATAAATCGCCTTTAGATTCATTTTATTAGACTTTCCATCCTGAATTTAAAAGCGTATTTAACCCTCCTTAACAACGAATCGAATATCCCCATTCCATAATGTTGCTTTAGACGAATTTCGTGTGGATTTAATTCGCAAAGGGGACCAATTCGGATGATGAAGAAAATGAAGATCGCCGTTTATGCTCAGAAATCAATGAAAGATGTCGATTTGATGTCTTATGAATGAAACTATCCTTTGTTTAGTAAAGCTACTCTTTAAGCTTCAATACTTCTAGATTCTTACAGCCAATCACTGCCTCAAGCTCAGATATTTTCCCCTAAAGACTTCTGAGCTAATCGGAGTTTTAATATTCTAATTTTGATTCTTCTGGATGTTATGGTGTCTGTTAATAGTACTCTTCAGTTAAAATGTCCATTTGCTGTTGTTGTTGCTATTACTAATGCGCTTGTTATTCATTGATTATCACGCATTGTTTGCTTGTGGTTTTACTTGGATTCTTCACATTGTGGAATGGTGAAGAAGCTGAAGATAAACTGGAAGTTTAGTAAGTTGTTGAAAATATTGGGATAGTCTCTAGAGATATCATTGCTTTATGGAAGTTTCCTGATTTTACTGTATGATTCTGATCATGTTTCTAGTTCTTTAATTTCTCATTTGCAATATGATCCTTGCAATGGCATTACCCAGGAATATGCTCAGTGGAATTCATGAATATCTTCTGCACATCAGGTTGGACAGTCAGTTTGTTTTCTTGCTGGTATTCACCTTTATTCTAAACTTTTAGTGCCTCAAGTTTCATCTCAAGTTCATTTACTTATTTAACTAACTTAGCGATGTCTTTTTTCTCAATTTGTTTGGTCTCTTCGTCTTATTCTTAGAACTATTCCGTGTGAATCTATGTGATTTATTCTTTATTTTATGTCTCTCCTGTTATCGTCTTTGTTATCATCACAGGGCTATTCCACTATGAAGTGCTTAACTAAATTATCTACGATGAATTATCTGATATCGAAGATGACACTTTCCTTGCGTTTTCAGGCAGAGGATGTGAATTAAATAAGCTATAAGCATGAGCAAATGTTCCAGAAGCTTAGCTTACGTTACTTCCGGTGGCTACTCTTGTTCGGATACCTGATGAAGCTATTGAATTAGTAGTTGTAAAGAGAGAATTTGAGTAATTTCTCAATGATTGAATTTATGGGGAAGAAGATCCATTTTTCTTTGGATTACCTCCTAACTTGGATTTTATCTATCTTTCAAGACTTTCTTTTGAGGAATGCGAGGAGAATGTACCTCTGGATCTAGTTACGTAGTCTACTTTCCGCGAGCATGAATTATTCATCAGCAACATGGATAGACAGTTCGAGTAAGAACTGGTGTTATTGATGCTGCTACTACTTTCATTGCGAGTCTAATTCTTTCTCATGATTTATGATTCCTACTTCTACTTCTATATTTTAAGATTGTTTAACTTGTTAGTTAGTTTATTTTAATTATCTCCCTGGATCCAATCAATTTATTTTCTGCTTGATTATTGATTGCTTCTACAAATTAAATAATGCTAAATTAGATTAACATGATAAATTAAATTTTTAATTTTTATTCTTATCAACAAGCAAATAAATAGCTTTGCTATTAACAGACTGTCGAATGCTGTGTGATTTATTTTAAAATTTGAAAAAAATATGAATAAAAAACAGGAATTATTGACCTTTATTTAGATTTTCTAATTTGAGCAAGGCAGCTTGTAATCTTATTAAAACAAAGTTGTTTTGTTGGGGAAGAATAAGATAAAGATAGCATGCATTATTATATTACGCATAAAAACGAATAATTTAAATAAAAATCCTCTCTCTTAAAAACATAAGAAAAATAACTTTAGACTTCTACCACAACAAATAAGAATTATTGTTCAAGAAAATAAAAACAATTAAGAAAGATTTTAAAGATAATTTATTCATATTCATGTTGTATTTATTTAGAGCTAATGGCTTATTAATAACTCAGTTAGGACTCTTTTTTAGGAGCTATTTGTGGTTTCAAAATATTCAAATCTTTTATTGTGTTGCCTTATTTTTCACCATTTTTTGTAATTTCTTAATCAATTTAGTTTTCTCAAAACAAAAAAAAAACTGTTTTGTGATTCATTTTCGATGCGTTCATCGGTTGTAACGTAAATTTCAAAAAATAGATATTTTTTTCCGTTTTGATTTTGGTTTTGGTTTTCTAGGGTTAGATGCCTGAACTTTCTTTTCTTTTCTACTTCAATGGCATAAGCTCAAAATGTTGTAATTACTCTATCTATTTCTTCGACAAATTCCTCTGAAAACTCCTTGAACTCTCCTTTGATTTGCTTCTACTTCATTCTATCGACGTATTTTGATTGTAGATCTCCATTTGGAAGTTCTTTGTGTTTGATGACAAATTTAAAATAAATCTATTCAAAATCACTTGAAAAATCGAAGCAACAATAATTATTCAGAATCATCAAAAGCAAATTCAATCGAAATTTCATTAAAAATATTAATCCATACTCTCGCTTGAAAGATAATTTCATAAATTTTGGCACTCCCATAAATCATCTCAAATTTTTCAAGATTTTTCTTAATTTTTTTTTCATAACCACTTGAATAATAAATTTCTATCCATGGCTGATAAACCCTAAATGCTAACGGAATTTGAATTTTTTTTGAAAAGGTCTTGTGAAAATTCATTAGTGTAATAGAAGACAACAAAAATGTACAGGCGTTAATATAAAGTTATATGGGAAGAAAGAGAAAGAAGAGAGGTATTCTTAGATTTGACTTTGAACAATTGAAAATATATGGAGAATGTTGATGAGAATGAGCTGATTTTTATTAGTAGAATTATTTTAGTATGAGAAGAAGTCTTAGATATTATAAGGAGAAAGTCAAAAAAGATGAAACTTCCTTTCTTCTGCTTTTTCAACTGAAGCAACGATCACGTTCAGAAACATGTGTAGCACTATCACTAGGAAGCTTAGAGAGGAATTATTATCTCTTGCGAATGATAGAGCTCTCAGCAGGCATGGAGATTTATGGGCAAAGATAGCAATCTCTTTAGTTAGCACATTTTTGCATGCAATAGATGTGATGTTCAGAATCACATAATTCATGGATTTATTCGTTTTACTAGATTTATTATTGTTTTCTCATATTCATAATGAATAAATATGCTAATTCCGGGGAGTCTAATATTTCATCTTTTTATTAAGGGGATTTTTAATTCTAAGAAGAAATATTCTTCGATTTTTTGTTGTGGATATTGTTTGATTTTCCACTAGCGCAGCCCATGAGTGTAGAAGGATAGGTTATTTGGAAAATCCAGATGGTTTGAAGATACGAGTCTGTTTTAGTATGGGAAAAGTTAAACTAAGCAGAGTGCTTTGAGAATCTGAATGATTTTTTTGATTTTTATGTTTGTTTTTGTCTTAATTAAGATTACCTGATTATCCTGGTTGTTGTGTGTTTAATAAGCTAGTTTTTTTCAAGTTGCTAAAATACTCACACTCTATTACTAATTTTTTTTTCTTAATTATCTTTAACGAAAAACACTTTTGGAGATAATAATCTCTTTTAGCTAAGAAATCAATCTAATAAGAATTAAGTTTCGTTGATGATTTATGAATTTTATTGATAAATATTAATTATATTTCATCTTACCTTCCCCCCACTTATCTTCCCTTCGTTTTTATAATCAAAATTCTTTACTGCTCAAATCTCACAATCGATATCAGAGACAGGACAAATGAATCTCTCAGTAAATATTTTTGAATATTTTCTACTTTAAAATCAATATTTAACACAATTTCACACAGCTTAATCCTTATAAAGTCACTTTTCTATATCATCTTATGATACTATCAAGTTTAATTAGGTTTTTAATGCCTCTAGCACTCATTTCTGTTGAATAAGAATAATCACTTTTTAGATCTGTTGTCATATTGGATACGTAATTAAACATAATAAATAATATAGAGTTTTGAAATATTAGCTATTTCCGCTGGCTAGAAATTAACCTGCGATAGATCAGCTATTAAGTACTGAAAAAATCAAGCCATTTTATAAAGAAATGAAAAGAGTTAAGATGGTTAATGCAACACCTACTTTTATGGTTAGACTTTTCATATTTAGATGAATTACTGTTAGTCTACCAGTTTTATGTTATTTTAGGGTGGTTACTAATTGGGAAATGTGTTAATTTTTGGAAAATTAATGCCTTTTTCACCTAAGCTTAATTTGTAACAAAATGAGATAACTACTTCTTTGAAAATATGTAAGGAAAGAGAGACTAGAAGGAGGAAGGAAAGAAGATGGACATTAAAATTAATCGAGCCAAATAGAAGGAAATTATTCCAGATTGTTCGAATTGGGTTGCGAGGTTTAAGGGAGCCAGCCTAGCTGTTTAGATGTTCAGATCTACAAGAAGCTTTGGAAAATAGACAAAATCACTATGGAAATTTCTAATCTTAAATATTTTTTATCCTATATTCCTTGAGCTTACAGGGTTTATTATAGAAGAGAATATGAAATGATAGACGAAAGGGAAGTGATTAATTTATTTTTGATGTGAAAAGACGCTAAGTTGCTGAAAATATGTAAATCATTTGGTTGGTTTGATTTTTGCTAGACAGAAAACGTTTTGTCTGATTTATAAAGACAGGAACGGCTTTTGAATGCATGCATGAATTCAAACAGAAAGAAGAAGGAAAATGAAACTAGATTAGGTTGGGAAGATCTTGCTAAGCTGAATGGATTTTAATTGAATGAAATCGTTTCACTGCATGGTATTTTACTTGAAAATCAATATTTAAAAAGTGGATTTAATGAAATCATCTCTGAATAAAACCCAGCGCTTTCTGTTTAATAACTCAAAGATTTTCACATAAATAAGGGATTATTTTTAATTATGAATTCATTTAAGCTCTAGAATTATTCGATTAAGACGAATTTTCAAGTTGTAGCTATTTGTTGATTCTGTTCAAGATTTCCAACTTAAAATAGAAAGATTCTCCAAGCGAGATGAGTTATTCAGAATTGAGATCGAGATGAGAAGAAAGAAAAACGCTTTTTAGGGGGAGTGAATTATGTTATGATTTTTTGAGACTTTGGTATTTATGGAAAATTGAGAAAGAAAAAGAATAAAAATCCTTAAATTATTTAAAGTTCTAGCATTTTCTCTTAGAGTTAAAAAATATTGTAATATTTTAAATTGAGAATCTACAATAGATCGCTATAATTATTGTGAAAAATCTCCATTTTTGTTGTATGTCTTCTAAAAAGCAAAAATCAAGTATTATCAACTAATTAAAAAATAATAAATTGAGGTAGCTAATAAAAGACAATAAATCTTGAGATAGATTCTTTATTACAAAAGAATTAGAAGTTCACTTTAGTCAAAGTTATATTTTAATCAACTAAATATTCATTATGCTTAATTTTTAGATTTATAGCTCGACTTCCTTTATTAAAAAAGAAGAGAGGCATAGGGAACATATCTTTTAATACAAAATGAATGAACTGCTATTTTTTTAGAGACTGTAATGACGTTTAATTCTTATGGGAATATAAGTCAGCAATATTCGAGTAATATTGAGCTCATTTGAAAGAAAATGCTCTTTTTGGTTTAATCTAGTTAGAAAAATTAACAATTAATATATTTTTGAAGGAAAAAATCTGTAATATGATTGTTAATTAAATGATAATGTTAAGAATCTATTGTTGATTGAGACTGTGATCGTGGCAGTGACTTATGAGTTCTTGAGCTCTGATTGAATCATTGAATTTGATTATTTATTTGTTTGATGTTGGTTTTTCACTAAAGAAAAAATAAAATTTTGACTAGACAAAAAAGGAAAAAAAATAAGGAGTTTGAGATTGGATTGGATTGGGTAAATTGGAGAAAAGAAGCTTTGTTTTGTGGAGATTGTTTGGAAAGAAAAAGAGTGAGAGAGAATATAAAATAAGTACTATTTTAATCAACCTAAAAACAGAGAACACACATCGCATTTGCATCATATTATTGTTATCCCAAGAAACTGAACAACCTAGCTACCTATGGGTAACTGTAAAGAAGCCAGAGGGATGAAGAATGAAGAACAAGAAGACGAAATTGAATTAACCTAAAAAGATTCCGGGATCTGCGTCTCTGTCAAGATTGGATCGAAAAAAGGCAGTGAACTTTTTAACTACGCTGCGAAAAATCAAAAGCAGTTGACGTACGATCTTCTGTAAATCTAAACTCTCCCAAAATAGCTTCAGCATCTTTTTAGACGCAGTGAAGAAGATGGATTTATGGTCTTTAACGCTGGAGCTGCTGGGGCAAGGGCACATGGAAGTTAACATTCTGGTTTAGTAAATAATAATACAAATAGCAGACATCGCCATCATGATAACTAAAATCCATCCATTATCAACACTAACTCATCAGTAGTTAATTAATCAGACAAAGAAGAACGCGGTGGCCTTCGTAAATGGGTGAATATCTCCTCCCTCGAGAAAGACTAAGGTATTGAAATCCACGTTAACGATTTATACAAACTAGGCAATACATTCTTGAGAGTAAAAGGGATATTCTTCTCTGAGCGTAAGAAACGTCGTTCAATGAGTGGCAACGAAGATCAAACATTTCTGACAACTAAAGCTTACAGTAGGATAAGTACCACTGAAAAACGAAAAGGCAGCCTAAAAGGTGCGAACTTAAACAAAGCTGCTACAACCATGTTAAGTTCAAAATGTTTAGGAACTGAAGATGGTTAAGATGAAATCGAAGGCAGTAACAATTTATCGGAAGCTGATCCTGGACTAATGAGTCACTGCGCTACTGAAGGTCATCCTCAGTAACAGCAGTCTTCGACTTTAGGTGGGAAAGTATTCTCCAAGAAAATCTAAGAAAACACAAAACAATGCAGAATTTGTTTGGAAAGTGAGTTTGAACAGAATAATTTTGATCATCTGCATTCTGAGGATGGCAGTTTCAACAATGAAGATGAAGAAAACCCTCTATTGAGTGTCTGCAATTGTAGTGGGTCCTTGAAGTATGTGCATTTGTAGTGCCTGCAGACATGGGTACGAAGCAAACAAGGATTGAATGAAGCGTTCAAAAGTAAATACTGCTAGTTTTACAGTGACTAAGCTATGCACTGTGAACTATGTAAGAAGGAATATCCCTTGAAGATAGCTCTTTCTACGCACACGTTGTTTTTATTGTCAAGAACGTAAAATTAATTGAAATAAGTGGTTTAATCGGTCAATAATGAAGACAATCATAACAGTAATAATAATTTTCTACCCACAAGATCTAATCTAAACAACCCCAATAATTCAGGATAGTCTCATTCAGTGGATTAAAGCTAACAAGCTTAACCAGGGCCGCAGATCTAATCAAGAAATGCATAAAATTTACATATAAATATTTTGAATATTGAAGATGAAGTTGAGGAAAATTAACCGTAAAATGAAGACAATGATGAAAGAAAGAGTAGTTTAGATTCGTCTAATTCCTCTGATGACTACAATCAATCAAGTGATTCATAGTATTCGTAAAGTATGGAGAGTTATGTGATTATGGAGATCACGAATTCAAGTAGTTTAGGATTAAATGGTGTTGTGATAATTGATTTATCAGCGACTGGGCATGATCCTAAGACAGTGTATTCGTTAGGGAGATAGAATGAATGTGATATCAAGTTCAATGACATCACAGTGAGCAGACAGCATGCGTAGCTCATCGTAGACAGAGAAAAATCTAAAGTGTTTATTAAAGATTGCTAATCGAAATTTGGTACATTGATACAACTCAGAAGGGAATTAGTTGTGAACACAAGGTTAAGTGGATTGTAAGTTTAGATCAACAACGTGTGCTTGGAGTTTGATGTGAGATAAAATCCTTAAGAATAATTTCGAAGAAAAGCGTATCTGCTAAGTAAATCTTTAGATAAAGAGAATTCAAGAAAAGCAAGTGCTTTTAGTTTCTGCTAGTAAGCGGTGAATAAAAACAATAGTAGTAATCCATAAGAAATTAGGATCTCTGATACAAGTATTAATGTTCTTAGAGACAGGGATTATCATCCTTAAAATTAACTTCATGATGGGTGAATGTTAAAAGGATGATAGGAATTCACTAAACCTCTCAAATCTTAAAGGGTATGAAAATATCCCCTCATCCCTGAATGTATTACTAAAACTGAAATCAAACAAAACTAAACCAACGACAACAACAACAACAAAGTGAAATCTTTCTAATATGTATTTTATATATTTTTTTTTCTTTATTTTTATTATCTTTTTTCAATAGAATTCTATTTATTGACTATTATCTTTATTTTTTTCAATAATAATAATAAGATTTAAAATGTATTTTTTTAAATATCACAACATGAATAGAAGAGATACAAGCAAGTAAATAATTATTAATCGTTAAATAATTGCAAACTAAAATTCAAACAAATTGTCATCTGATAATTATTCAAGGCAGGAAGATATTTAATCACTTTTCACAAAACAGCAGAAATCTTTTGAAGTATTAATTTGTCTTTTCCATTGCTGCTTACTAAAATATTATGCAAATAGTAATTTATTATCGCTGTAAATTCTTAACTATCTGCTCAGTTTTTCTTGTAACTCACAATAGAATCGATCTTCGGCTTAATCCATGCGTCGAATTTCCTCTTTTTATGGAGTTCAACTGAGATCAGATGTTCAAGGGGAGTAGCTTTTCTATTAAGTTTTTCCGAGGAAATGAGGATATCTTCTTTTCCAGAGTTACTCGGCAACAAATGAGTCGTGTTTGGGGATACCACATATTCAATATTATTCGTTTGATGGATTGTTATCAGCTTTTTATTAATTTTTTCTTAGTTTTTCAACTTATTTCTAGATAAAAACACAGGCTAAGAAGAAAGCAAACTTCCAGTTGAATTAACGTTATTCCTTGGCTATTTATTGCTCTCAAGAGATTTATCATTAAGCCCATTATTGCTGTTTCTGCTTAGACTATTTCCAAGTTGATTATCTTCATTCATCTAAGCTGAAATCGTGTAATTTCTAAAATATTCTTTAGTCTTCGCAAGAGCATCATTTTCCCAATTTTTATAATACGAATCCATGTAATTTATGTATAAAATGTTCGATGGAAGATGCCTAGAGAATCTAAAGAAACTACGGTGATCAGATTAACCTGCTGGCTGATTCTTAAGAGTAGATTCTAAAACGATTTTATTTATTTTCGCATATGTAATCTCTTCATTACCAAAACAAGGCTTAAATTCCTCAGGAATACTTGAAATAGGAGCGCTGTTAGCTGGGTTGCTGATGGTACTATTTCGATCCAATGGATTAATTGTTACATCTGCTGCTGTGGCCCCAGTAGCAGAAGTACCTGAAACACCACCAATGTTTCCTCCCATACCATTGCTGTTTTAAAAGAACAAAGGTAGTATTTTCTTAGTCAGTTCATCAGCTGACAGCATTTACAAGCTCTTCGTAGCTGCTTGCAAAGTCTTATCGATTGTGAAGAGTAAAAATGCTTATTTTCCAAATATACTTCTCAGGAAATCTTCATATTTGTTTTCCTTTGTTTTCAATGAAGTCAAGAGTATTCCCATAAATGCATGGTATCTCTATCGACTTATCTCTAATTTATCTTCATCAGTGAGCTACTTAGTCTTTTCATTCTCTTCGAAACTATTGGAGATCTCATGTGCTTTCAGTAATCTCTCATAGAGCACATAGAAGAAACGGATAAACACATACAGACTTTTTGTTCCGTAGAATGTCTGCATGTCCTTGGAATCACTAGATGGCTAGTAAATGTTCTCGTTGATTTTACCATCCCAGTATGCAGTCTCTCGCACTGATTAGCCATTTGGTTTATCTTCTCCTTCTTCGAGTATTTCATTTAAACTATTCTGAGAAAAGTAAAAAAATATCTTTAGAGAAGAGCTAATTTGATAAAAATCTTGAAGAATTTTATTACATTGCTATGAGGTGTTGTATCTTAGTGTTATTTGGGAACAGTAAGATTATTATTGTTCTAACTTTTAGCATTTTTCCCAGAATTTTTAGATTTTCCTAAATTAGTAGGATATTATTGCAAAATCTACTCTTCATCATTATCTTAATCACTGCCTTCACTGCCGTTATTCTCTTCTTCCATTTGGTTATCATTATTCCCATCTTAGCCATTCTCTCTAGCAGCTGGTTTCAAATAAGCAAAGATCTTCTCAAATATTCTATTCTCGATATCTGTAACAATCTTAATTGTTTTGTTTTCCGAAAGAATATACTCACTAGGGTCGTAAGTCTAAAAATTCAACCCAAATAACCCTTTCAGTATGATCAAAGCAGTCTTCTTAATTTTCGCTTTCTCAGCAATATTCGAAGGTGCATACATCCCTTGATAATGCAGCAATAACGAGAACGCATCTGAACAAATCTTTTCGTTCTCAAAAATGAATGTCATCATGGGTAAAGTGAATTTCTTTGGTTCATTGATGTAATCAAATTTCATAAGGAACTGCTAGCTCTCAGCATGTGAACATTTTTCAACATTTGTAGTCCCTTGAAATGTGTTTAGAAACTAAAAGAAACTCGCAGGATCTTATTCAAAGTCTTAGTTATTTGCATTATTTTCCAGCAAATTTTCATCACCTGATTTATTAGTACTAGCTCCTCCATTTCTTGTTCCACCCATACCAATTTCACTTGGAAGTTTCTTAGATTACTGTTGTTTCTGCAATGAAAGATTATTGAAGAATTCTTCATCATCTTAATGCCCTAATAGCGACTATTATTTTCTTTTTTAATTTGTAATTTTCGCTAATATTTTATTCCTAAACTCAGGTTCCTTCTCGAATCTCGATGCTAAAGTGAATTTTCTATCATGTCTCTTGAAAATAAACGAACGATGATCAAGTGATCTATGGAAATTCTTCTCAGCAACTTCATGCCATAATTTCTTAGCTTAATTCACTTTCGCTTCTTCAATGTCATGCAATTTCGCTCGGACTCTTTCCAGCGCGACAACAACTGTTTTTTTCGGATTAGACATGAGAATCTCACATATCTCATGCTACTCCGGAGATCCATTCTTGTAAAGGCACACCAGCATCTTCAAATCAATAGCTAATTACATGAGTTTCCTGCATTGAACTGGATCATCTGATTATTCAATTTACTCTAACGTTTTGATGGTTCTTCTGTACATTTAGATATGCCTATCGAATTCATATTTTTCATCTTCACTTTTGAAAAGCTATTCTTCATACTGATTCTTTCTCATGATACTGAACGTTACATGCTCTGTTCCTTATGGTACAGTTACAATGCTAGTGTTTAAAACACTTCTGGTTAATTCTGTAGAATTCGAACAGTATTTCGGGTAGAATCTAGGCATCTCAACATAACTATGAGTGAATCTCTCATGGTTATTGAAATCGAGATCATTAAGTGGTTTGAAAAATGGCGTTGCTTTTCTTCGAGAATTTTCTCTGCAATCTACGAGTTCTTTCAGCTGATCTACTAGCTTCTCAGGGTTTGCAAAGCCTTATAGCAAATAAGATCCTTACTCCACCATTTCGTTAGCAGTGATTATTGATTCCAAATACAAATAGAGCAGTTTCTGCATGTTCATGAAGGCTATCGGATCCATGTGATTATCGATCAAGTAAATGAAATTCTACTCGTCCTAAAAAAATGGTAAAAAAGATATTTCAACTCAAAGTAGCTCACTAATTTCTAATAAACATAATGTCTTATTTTTACTTTAGTAGCTCCCGGGATGTTAAGGTTCTTTTAGTTGATAGCTGATATGTCATTTCCATCTATTAGAAAGGGACAAACAAAGGCATAAACAAATTAATATTTCAAATCAATTACGACCTTCACTGATCCTTCAGTGGAAATAAAATAAAAATCTAATCCAAATTTACCATTGAAATTGCTGATGTTATACATGTTATTTGCCGATGCTGACTGCTTGAAATCTCCAGCTAGTAGATCATCCATTTTAGTGGAAGAAATCCTATGGTTATCTTTAGCGTTATATTACTAATGGTTACTCATCCCATTGTTCAGTATATTAATCGTATTATTCGCACTGTGTTTAAGGCTTTGAAACAATGCAGCAGACTTTTCACTTTGCAAGGTCGTATTTTCATTCAAATTATTTAAATTTTTAGATTTCTTTTTGTTTTTGGGCTATTTATTCGTCTAATCATCGTAGATCTACGATTGCTTTGATTTTTATTACCCAGATTATGCAAACTAAGGCAGTTAATTAGACGATTAAACTGTCTAATCAATTTAGAGCAAACCGTTATGATTTTCCTTGTTATTTTAATTATTATGCGCTTCTTCTTCTTAAATTTATTAGGAGAATAAATTTAAAAATTCCTTATAAATAATCGCATGATCACTAAAGAAATCAGTGCAAGTCTAGATAAACAATTTCATCTAGCCGTCTTGTCCGTCGAGTTGGTTCTTCAAGGCCTACACGAATTCAGTCATTTTAGAAGGACAATGCTCGTTTATGATCTGGCAAAATTATTTAAACTTATCTCGAACATTCTACCTACTTTCGTCATCGTTTTTTAGAGTCTCTTTGCTACTTTTAGAGGATACATTAATCCCTGTTGGGATTTCAATTTCTGCTTTATCACCCTTCCCAGCTTGCTTTCTTTTATTTTTACTAACTGCTTCAGGATTCGCTAGTTTGCTAGTTTTTAGTGTTGTATTTATGGATTCCGTGGGTATCTCAAATTAATAGTCTCCATGCAGCATTCTATTCATCTCACCAAGTAAATCACCATAAGGATGTAATAATTCTCCTAATCCTTCATGGAATTCAAGGCAATTGCTTGTGTCACTGCGGTTTTTGCAAAATTACACAAATTCTTTGTAGAATGCATCACTTTCTTTTTTTATCCTATTCACGAACTGCTAAACATGGCTTTTGAGTCTTTGCTAGTTTGTGGTACCTGAACCGATCTGGACAGAACCAAGAGGCATGGCAACTTGCTGCTGTTCTGATTGCTGCATTCACTTGGTTTTTTAAAAACAGAAGCAATTTTTAAAAAAAGATATAAAAAATTAGTATTTATATCTTCGTTGCTATTTATCTTTGTTTTTTAATTAATTATTTTTGATTTTTTTTGTCCGGTTCCTCGAGATTAAGATGAATATTAAGCAATTTCTTCATAGAAATACAACTATTTAATTTAACGAAATAGACACCAGAATCAAATATCCTTAGAGATATTTTTTTTGATTGGGGTAGCTTAGAAGAAAAAATAATAATTCAATAGAGCGAATTCGATATTGAATCCAATCACCAATGATGAATGGGAATGATTAAAAGAAATAAACAAATTAATCCAAAAATAATTGTATGTCCATTTGATATTTTCAAATATTTAAAAAATATTCAATTAGACTACATTAATAATTGAATAATTGACTAAAAACAAAAGCTATTCACATAAAAAATATTATTTAAAATTTATTTTAACTTTCGTATCTTCAAAGCCTTAATAAATTCATAAGCAAAATCTCTTCCTTCATCTAGCTTTCGTCACTAGCTATATGGATTAATTTTCTTTTACATGGAAAAACTGAAAACTTTCAGCAAAAAACAAAAGTCTCTTAAGCAAAATTATCTTAACTCAAATCATTTGATTCGTTCTTTTAAATACTCAATATCTCTACTGTTTCTTGTTATTTTGTTGCACAATATTACCATTCCTCTAATTCTACTATGTGATGACATTATTGAAATCATAGATATTCTAACTCCCTACTTGGATGATTTGATTTAGATTACTATTCTTATCTCCAGTATAACTGTTCATCCCTTGATTATTTTTCTACTAAATATGCATCTATCCTTAGATCTATGCATTTTCTAATAATTTCTAGTGATTATTATTACTTTAATTTCCATAATTATTCCTATTATTACTTTATCCATTTGCTTAGAAAGGGATACTATTATTATGATAATTATAATTCTAGTTTGCATTTACAGTGCTCGATTTCCAAGAGGGTATTTAATAACTAGATTCTTAGGATTATGGATCTTACTCACTATTTTAACTCATTTTGTTCCTACTTGATTCTCTGCCAGAAGATGAAGAAACATGAAAACTATGTGAAGAAGAAGAAGGTTGTTCTTTTTTAGCAACAACAGAAGGATTTCGAGGTATCATAGATCCATTTGAAGGAAGTTAAGGCTACAAAGAATTAGACGATTTAATGAATCCTTAATTAGATGGATAATTGTTCATAGTAGGACTAATACCATTGAGATTATTGTTCAAACCATAATTCCCATTGTTGCTATTGTTAACAGCTGGTCTTTTCTCAGCTGAAATTGAATCTCTATTTGATTATTGTTGCCTTTAATTTGACTAAATATATGTATTCCCATTGATGCCATTCCATGCAGGATTAGTTGTGTTGTTTTTCAGTGGCTACGGTAGATTAAACTCTTAATTAACTACTTCTCCTTATCTAAGTTTATTTGAGAATCCATTTGTGAATTCCTATGGAAGTTATTGTTGTTTGTTTTGTCTTATAGTGAATTAGTCACTAACTGAGGAGGATCCATGAAAGGAAATGTTAGAGTTAGATTTATTATTGCCATTTTAATTGTTTTGTTATTTTTGATATTGCTGTTGAAAATTATGTAAAAGTGGTTTCTCTGATTAGTCATTTTTATCAGAGTTTTAATTGTTTCGTTAATCGGAGAATGAAGGCGTTAGATTTTGCTTTATCTTGAATTAGTTCAAAGGATTGAAATCAAGATTATTAAGTTGACTTGGTTGCTAAAGTTGCTGAAGATTTTAATGGAGTGGTGGTTTAGAAGAAGTTAGAGATTACTACTAATATTACTGTAATTTTGTGTCATTAGCTTAGAAACCTTATTAAGCGTTGTTGGACGTCTAATTTGGAAGATAAACTAACTCTAGAATATGATCAGAATCTTGTGTGTGCATTTTCTTAAGCTTAAACTCATATTGTTATCCTTAATTAATCCCAAATTTAAGTTGCCTATCTCCAATAGTTGATTCCGAATGACACTGAATACTCTCGAACCCAGTAACTCCAGTGATATTCGCTGGCAGAATAGCATTAGTCGTGCATTTAGATTACTTATTTTTATACTAATCTCCATGCATATTTTTCACTTTAGTATTATCATTTCCAAAGCTGATTTCAAGTTAATTCTCACTTTCTTCTTATTATTCCTATGACTTTTTGATTATTTTCTATTACTATTACGAAACAACTTATTCCTTCATGAGTATTATTCCATTCTTTTCTTATCCTTAAGCCTCTTATTCATCACTAAAATATCCTCGAGGTAAAACACCCTCAATATCCTTGAAATATTAATGTTGCAGTATCTTCATAGCAGTTGGTCTTTTCGATGGATCCCATTTGAGACAATCACTAATCAATGCAACTGCTTCTAGAGGTGCAAAACTACAATTATTCTCATTCATTATTGAATTCAATGAAACACCTTGAGAATTCAGAAATGTTATCCCAATTGAGCTCGCTAACTTATGCCCTTCTATCCAATCAGCTTTGCTTGGTGTGCCTAAGATCTTTGTGATCTTATTAAGCTAATCGATCTCAGACTACCCATCAAATAATGGTTTTAGCATGAATAATTCTGCCATAATGCATCCTAAAGCGAAGATGTCAACAGGTGAGTTGTAGCTTTACGCTCGAAGTAATAGCTCCGGAGCCCTGTACCATCTTGTAGATACGTATTCAGAAAATGGAGGTCTTGATCGTATTTCTCTTGCTAAACCAAAATCGATGAGTTTTAGATATCCTGTGCTTGCACTGTAAAGGATGTTTTCAGGTTTGAGATCTCTGTGGAAGTACCCATGCTTGTGGATATAACTCAGAGCTTAAGCTAGCTAGTAGAAGATAGACTTCACAAGACTCTCAGGAAGCCTATTTCCTTGTTTTTTGACATTCAAATAAAGGTGACAAATATCCTATTCAGCGTGCTCGAATACTAAAAATACAGTAGTTTGCACTCGAAGAACTTCCTTTAATTTTATAATATTTTTGTGTTAAAGCCTGCATAACGAGCGAACTTCTCGCAGCTGCATGCACTCCTCCCAAGTGGCGAATGGCTATTTCATTGCTTTTATTGCGCATACTTCACCGGAATCTTTCTTAATTGCACGATAAACATCACCAAAGGAGCCTTTTCCTATGACCTCTATTAGAGAATATTTATCCATAAATTTGAAGTATTGTTCAAGATGACTCTTAGCACTCTAGTTTGGAGTCACTTATGAGCTTTCCTTGATGGATTCAATGTATTTTTAAGTCAGAAATATCAATAAAAACAGGAATAATAATAAGTATTTTTAATAATAACTTACATCCAAAAGCAGAAATTAAAAAATGAGTTATTATCTCCTCTTTTTTTTTTGCTAATTATTAAGATAGTTAGGTTTAACTATCACGAAACTACTCATCTTATGGGGTTATTAATCAATTAATTCGTTATTATCAACTGATATAAGATTCTTTTAATTAATTTAGTGATTGTTTTGATATTTCTTGACTCTTGAGAAGAGAAAAGAAATCAATGATTATTTATCAGAGGGAAAGATTATTTGAAAAAGAATCTTTGCAGTAATAATAATCTCTTTTGAAAGGAGAGAAGGAAAATTCTAATTATTTTTTTAAATTTGAATTGCAATCGAGTTTTGTGATTTATTACTGAAAGATTAACTTGCAAATATTATTTTGGATTTTTTGGTATTTTTGTTTAGAAAATAGCAAGATTTTCTTGCAATAAATATCACTGAACAATTAATTATTTTGGTGTTTTCTTTTTGATTTTATTTTTACAATTCCTAAAAGAAGAAGCTTAAGATGCTAACTTAGTAAGGGTAAGTGCATAAATCATTGAGCACAAACAGATAAGAAAAAGAGAGAGAGAGGCAAATTGTTGTTGTTGTTGTTGTTGTTGTGTTGTTGTTATCTTTTTTAATTTTGCATTTGTTTGTTTTTAATCACAAGATTAATAAGGCTACCTAAATTATTCTGAAAAAACTGTTTTAAAGAAACGAGAAGAACTGAATCTACGAAATTTGATTTGACGAAGAATCGATTGAGATATTCAAAATACAGAGAGGAAATACATTGAACTTTGAAAAAACAAAAAAGCAAATCAAAAAAAAGTAGCAGCAGCATCAACGACAGATAAACATACATCTTATTAATATTCCTACTAACTTTTAACAAAACTAGATTAAATCGACTTCACTTAGAATGATTCAACCTTAAGGAAACAAACAAAACGCGATACCTTTCATAGTTTACGACTAAAAAGAAGGCTTCTGCTTGAATAGAGAAGCAGAAGATTATTTAAATTCGTTACCTGAAGATCGAAAAATTGGTGTGATATCGATTGTTGGAAAATATCGTACAGGGAAGAGTTTCTTTGTTAATCGCGTACTGCTAGAAAGAGGAAAGGATGAAGAAGGCTTTCAAGTTGGTCCAACTATCAATCCATGCACAAAGGTATGAATTTTTAATTGATAAAAAATGTTTACAATATTTTGAAGTGATAAAAATGTTATGGTGAAATTGAATTATTTGTCTTAAGGGTTTATGGTTATGGCGAAAGGAGTTGAAAAGTTTAGAAGACGATAACATGGATATCTTGTTAATCGACACTGAGGGTTTTGGAGGAATGGATGAGAATGTCAATCATGATTCAAGAATCTTCCTGTTTAGTTTGCTCCTTTCTTCTTACTTTATCTACAATTCCCAAGGCAGTATTGACGAGAATGCTTTGAATTCATTGTCACTGATCATTAATCTAGCGAAAGACATTTAAATGAAATCGAAAAATGGAGAATCATAGGAAGACGATCCAGCTAGTCATTTTCCTTCGTTTTTATGGGTTGTGCGAGATTTTGCATTGTAAATTGTAGATCAAATGGGGAATAAAATATCATAAAAAGAATACCTGGAAAAAGCACTGGAATTGTAAAAAGGAGTGTCTGATGCAATAGAAAGCAAAAACAGAATCAGAAGGTTAATGAAGCATTTCTTCAAAGAAAGAGATTGCTCAACGTTAGTGAGACCTGTTGAATCAGAAAAGGATCTTTAAAAGTAGAAAAAAGAATAAAAATATTTTAAAAAAAGAGAGGAATTCTTATTATTTTTGCTTATCTTTTTGTTTGTGAAACTAACCAAAAGTCTGAACTGCATTGCAAACGAAGATCTTCGACCTGAATTCAATGAATAAGTAGATTCTTTGAGAAAAAGAATTTTTAAAAAAGTTAGACCTAAAATGCTATCTGGAAGAGCTCTCAATGGAAGAATGCTTGTAGAGATGTGTAAATCCTACATTGAAGCGATCAACAAAGGAAGTCTCCCTAATATAGAGAATGCTTGGAGTTATGTTAAGAAATGCGAAGCTCAAAAGGCATTTGATAAATCGTTGAATAGGTTAGATGAGATAATTAGCCAGGCAGAAAATGATATTGTTGAACCAAGTGAGATTGAAGCGCTCAAAGATCGTGTAATAAGAAGAAGAATTAAGGGAGTGTTTATACAAATAGGAACTAAATCATTTGGGTTATTTTTGGAAATATTTATCTGTTATTCTTAAATTTGTAGGCTAGAGAGGAGATGAAACAAGTGCTGAAAAAGAATGCCTTAGGAGAAGCAGAGGATTATGCTGAGTATCTCAAACTCATTGAGAATTGTCTCTCCAAGAAATTCAGTGAATTCAAGAAACATAATAAAAAATTATGGAAGGTAAAAAACAGAATATATTTCACAACTTTTTCTCAACTAAATTAATCCTTGATTTTTTTACTCAAATATAGAAACGATATGCCTCTATGTGCGAGGAGAAAGTCATAGCCTTAGAAGCACGCCTACAAAATGAAGAATTCGCTAATTTCTGGGATTTCGCAGCTGAATTGTAGAATCTAAGAAAGGAATATGACAGTAAAGTTCCAAAAAAAGATGCAGCAGCTGAATAATATTTCACAGAAGTATCTGAAAGATTACTAAGATTAGCTGGGGAAAAAGTAAGCTAAAAATAAGAAAGAGAACATCAACGATAGTTTCGTAAAGCAGAAACCATGCTAGCGTTGACTGAGGCAGAGTTGAAATCTAAAAAAGAAGATTTTGAGGTTGATCGGAAAAGATAAAATGAACGAGTTGAAAAACTCGAGAGAGAAGTGATTTCTTTGAAATGCTCTTTGCAAGCGAAAATCGAGTAAATCGAGTAATTGCAGAAAGCTAAAGAGCTCACAGATAAGCATATTATTTAGCTGAAAGAATCCCTTCATGAAACTATTCAAGAGAGAGAAAAGGAAGTTAGCAAGAAAGTAAAAGAATTAGAAGTAATTTTAGATAATTCAAAACTTGAATCGCTCAAAAAAATAGCTAATTATGATAAGCAAGCAGCGCTATTGGAATAAGAGAATGCATTCTTAGATCGAGAGAATAAATCGTTAAGAGAGAAGATTACTTTTATTGAAACTGAAAACAAAAAAGCTAGGAATGATGTTACAACTTATCTGGCGTAGATTGATGTAAAAAAAGGAATATTTAACAGGAAATTCTACAAAAAAATGAAGCAAATAATGAGATGGAAACATATATTTGTCTTTATTGTATTTATTAGCGACTAAGGCAACAAGTTGAAGCTGAGAGTGAGAAAGGTAGCAAAGAACGAGGAAACGCTCGAGATGAGTTTGAGAAAAAAGTCTTGGAAATAACTTCTGAGACAGATCGGAAGAAAGACATAATAAAGTAGCATTCGGAGTTCATCATCGAGAAGACGTACCTGCAGAACTAAGTGGAATTCTACAAGACGCAGCTAGAAGAAAACAAGAAGATACATGATGCTTTGTTGCAAGCTTTTTAATGTAAAAAAGAATATGAAAAGATTAACAAAAGAGTTCAAAATAATTTTGAGGTTTTGGAAGCATTAATTGTTTGTTTTGTTTGCTCTTTGGGATTTTTGCTTAGCCGGGTTAAATAGGAAAGACGATAAGAGTAACGAATTAGGTGAGGTGTTCAAGGGATAGCTTGAGAAATCTGAAATTCGATGCAAAGATCTGCAATCGAAAAATGACAAACTTAAAAAATATAAATTTGCTATTACTAAATGCAGTGGATTAAAGTGTGCCGAATGCATGAAGATTCTTGAGTTTGCTCTATTTGAGCAGCATGCTCAAGTATGCGCGAAGAACAATGCGAATAATAATAGCAATAGTAATCAAGGAAATCACAGCACTTTGATGAATATTAGCATGACAACGTCATAGATTCATAATAATAGTAGTATAATAGCCAAAGGGACATAGCAATTACAGAAGATGCAGTAGTAATAGCATTAATAAGTAGGTTTCTTATTGACTCCCCACTTGCTTGTCATCTCCATCAATCAGACAATCGTTAAGGAGTCAGAAGATCATAAAGTATAAAATTATCATTATTTTCAACTAATTTTCAATGTCCTTATTCTTTTTCTGTTGTCTTACCCTTCTAGCCTTACACAGAGTATCTCATTCAACTTCAATACCATGGTTTCCCTTGGGAAGTAGCTCGAAAATACAAACATTTCTGCGAACTTCATCAGTAATTGACATTTGCATTTCCGAATTTCCAATTCCCAGAATCAAGCTAAGCAATCATAAACTCTTCGACTGACATCAACCATCTCTTCACGAACAAGCGACCGACTGTCATTGAAGACAGAAGAAAAGCTCTTTAGTAGTATCTACGCGATCTAGCTAAAATGGACAGTTAAATCTTGAACTCGCATTAATTTAAAACTTTCTTAGAAATAAATGAAGATATCTCCATGGCTCTGTTGCATTCCAGCTAAAGAAACAAAGACGAAAACGATGGTGGTATCTTTAACACAATTTCTTAATAATTCACTGATTAGCTACACTCACAAAGACTCCTGTTTAACAACAATAATGTTGAATCGAAATAAATCCAATAACAACAACAACAGCAGTATCCTTTCAACAATCAACTAGATTTGTCTCAAAGATCCTTGAACAGCAATGACTCCTCGTAGCTGTGTCACATCGATAAAAACCTTCTCCCTCCAAGTCCAACTTCGTTCCTTAAAACTTGGACGGAGAAAAATATCAACAAGGAAAACAACACCCATAGGTCTTCAGCAAGCACCACATCCAATCCATTATTGCAGTAATTACATCAAGAAAAATAAGCAATTCTTTTCTTCTCTCTCTTTCTCTTTTTCTCTAACATTTTGAATCATTTGATTAGGCAAACAGGTGTAGGCTCCTTAACATCTCGTCTCCCTCTCAAACAATCCTCTCTTGGAGAATACAACCCCAAAAGGTAAAACTCAAATTACTAAACATAAACCATTAACAGTGAAATTACACATGAAGCTCATTAAATTCCTTATGTTTCCAAAAATAAAAATAATCTTTTTTATTTATTCTAAACTCACAAATATTATTTAAAAACTAACAGATCTTCATAATCTTCGCTTTATGGAGGAGACCAAAAAGAATTAGCAAGAATTCAAGCTCTCCTTGGAGATCGCTATTGAACTTTCTAACAAAAGAATCATTAATATCTTCATTTTTATCTATCTTTGTATTTTGTGTGAGTCATAAGGGAATCATCAGTTAGTTCTTTGTTCTTTGAAGAAGCAAGAAAAAGAAAATATTTTGGTAGTTTTCATTTCTCACTTTTGAAAATATTAGACCCAAACATATTTTTGTCTTGAGTACTATTACCAAATTAAGTGTTTTTATTCTTCGTAGGTTTAATGTAAACCTTATTTACATTCCTGACACTGAGCCTCTAATTATTATCATACAATAGACTATCTAGTTCTTTGAAGCTTTTGGTGTTATACAATGAATTTTCATGTGACCCTTTAAGGCTGCTTAGTTGCCCAAATGATTTCGTAATCTAAATATGCTATTCCATTCCTTTCACAGAGTTGTTATGTGAATCTACAATATCTTAACTTTTCGCATTTCCATGGTTATTTTTGTTCAATTAAGAATTTGATGTACTCATCGTTTTAGGATTATTCTCCAGCACAGGGAGATTTGATAAAGTATTTTATCCTGTCTAAAGACCTTGCATGTTACTCCCTTGCTAAGATTGTGTCGGATATAGTTGTTGCTACTTTTAACCTTAGTTATTCTTGGAAATCCCTTGAAGATTATTAATTTTAAATTTTTTAAAAGGTTTATAATAGCAGCTGAATTTCGCTGATCTAGCAGTTGAAGCTGATTCTTTTTGTCCACCAGAGAACAAATCACTTGACGAGAGATTCCTTTTATGATGGGATAAGGAAAAATAAGCTGGATTCACTTGATTATTAGAGTTAGAGTTGTTATGATTACTATTCCCTTTACGGTTTCTCTACGAGTTCAATGTGTCAGGACGAGAAGGAGAAGGTATTTCAAGTTAAAGATCTTCTGGAAAAGGAGGGCTAAATACACGTTAATAAGCAGTTTTTTTATTGAAATGCTGATCGAAATTATACTCTTCTCCTTTAAGCTCGACGAAGTAAGGGCTAGATAAAACAGGACTGCGAGAATCTGAGAAAATCATTAGTTTGTCAATTCCATTTTCATTCTTTTCGTGTTTATCGTATTTTTCTCCATTAAACGCTAAGTTATTGCTATGTTTAGTTGATCCTGGCAGAGAAAACCCAGAACTATCACGAGTTTATCGTTTTTGTTTCTCTTATGATGATCCTCGTAATGTAATTGGGTGGTCGTGAAATTAGCGTATGTAACGATCTCTAAATTAAGATAACGATTCCATCTTAGGCTAACTATTATCATTATTATTGTTGAATTCACTTTCTGAATTTTCCTTTGAAGGATTCTAAGAATTTCCTTTCCCTAAAAAATTCTAAGAATTCCCATTTTCAATTTTGGATTTAATCTACAATTCATTTTTGGCACTATAAGTTGCTGAGGAACTTTCTCCTTTAGGAGTAGTCGCTTGTTCTTTTGTGTTATGCAGAACATTATCAAGTGCTCTCATTCCTCTGCTACGTTCTTTCAGTGATCTCTCTAAGGCACTTTCAGCTTAGTATTACTGATTCTTTTTGTTATTAACTCGTTTAATTTCAAATTTCTGAGAATCATTGAATGGTTAGAATACTACTTATTTCTAAAACTCTCTGTTGTTTGAATTTGCGTAAACGTTGTTGGTATTCTAAATGCTGTTACCTATCTGATTAGGGCTTTCTGCCATTTACGGAATAGGAATTAATGCAGCTGAGTTGAATATACTTGATTCTCGTTAGGAATTCCTTTCTTTGAACTTAACAACTTGATTTTGTTTTTATGAAAAATTGATATTTTCATCGTAAGAATTTTTCTCAATAGAAGTGTTAGAAGCTGCTGAAATAAACCCAATATTATCAGTTCTTGGCAACTTAATAGACGGCCTTGAAGAATTGGAAGAAATTGTAATGTTAATATTATTATTGTTGTTGTTGTTACTGTTGCTGTTTAAACTATTGTTTATGGTATTCTCAAATCCTGCGATAATTTTATGCATCGAATTATTTCCATTAGCAGCACGAGGTGAGTTAGAAAAACCTGAGTCAGCAAATGCACTTACAGGCTAAGATTTTTAAATTATTATAGTTCCACCTGTACCATTGTTGCTTCTAATTGGAGGTCTAATTGGAGCTGCTAAAATTGTTTTTATACGATATTTTATGTCATAGAATTTCTTATGCTGCGTTGGAACAAATGGTACATCAACAAGCTGCAGTTACTGTGAGTTTAGCTGCCCACATTGTGAGCAACAGCAGCTCTTCCGTCGCACAGCCATACCGATGCTTTTAACATCTTTGTCTTCATCATCTTGATTTCCATTTTCATCTTTTTTGATTTTCTGCAAGTCTTTTAAAGTGAATTTCTTCTATCCACCTACACCCAGCTGAAGGGATTTAGCAGTACCACCATTCATCATTTCCTTTGTTTACATTTTTTTAGGCTCATTGATTCTGCTATTCTAGAACTTCCTCCATTCCACTAAGCTCTCATCGTACATTTGTTTCATCCTCTATTCGTGATTGCTGTTATCACTGAAAAAGCAAAAATTCTTCATCAGACTGTTGTTTTTCTATCGCTTAACTTTATTGACTTTTTAGGTGAAAAACAAACGAAAATTAGGGAATTATTTAAGGGCAAATGACAGCAGTTAAATAAGGAAAACCTCAAATGTTCTTCTTTCTTGATGAATTCAACTCAATTTTCATATTATTCTTACTTTTAGCTAGCATTATTGATTTCTAATGAGGCAACGAACCAAAATGTCTTCCGAAAGATTATCGTGTTTTGGTTTATTTCTTTCCTGTACTTCTTCCTCGTTCAGTTGTTTCATTCTCGATCTTACCTGCATTGCTGTTTTTCTTAGAATCATCTTGATCTTTACCGCCTTATCGAGACTTTTAAGAAGAAGAAATGCCTTATTGCTGATTAGATCGAACATCAAAATTAGTTATTTTTCACTAAGACTCAAAATGTTTATTTCTTATTACATCCGTATTATTAGCAGTATTAGCTGCTACCTATTTCCGTTTGATATTTGAATTCAACAGAGGGGATTCTCCATCTTCTTCATAAGAGCATTCTTCAAGAAGGCTCATACTTATTTCTTTATAAAAATCTTTTTTTTTTTTTCGACTTACTTCGAGACCTTTTTAAAACTTTGCTGTTTCGCTTTTCCCAAAAATAATTAACAAATTAACAAATTAAAAAGGAATTTTTACATTACAAGATTAGATTGAATTCAGCGAGAGAAATTGAGTAATGGGAGCTTTTTTAAAAATTAAATTAAACAAATCTGCTAGAGAAAGCTCAAGAAATAATAGCAAAAATCTTCTTCTTTTGATGATCTTACAATTTTCTTAATTCCAAAGGTAAAATATTCCTCAAATTGCTATTGGAGTTCTTTTGACCAGCAACTTCATGCATTATATCTGTAACAACATTAAAATCATTATCTTATCCTCTGAAAGGAGTTAAATAAAAGCTGAAAATCAGTATGTTAATCGGATTTTAGAGTAAACTGATGGATTTAAAACAACTTTTATTCACAAAGAAAATGGCATTTAGCAATTACAAAATGTGAATTCAAATTGCATTTTTATGACGATGAACTCTCTAGTATTCTAAGCTACTTGACTAATTCAATATAATTGTTAGAAATCCATCCCCCAGAAATATTTTAGCCTCTTTTGAAAAGATAATTTATGATTTATTTAAAATAGAAAAACCATTAAAATTACAATCATCAGTGAAATAAATGCTGGATCCTTGATGAGTTGTATCCACGCCATCCTAGAATATTTCTAATTGATTTTAAAAATCTTTTCTCTTGGAAAAATCATTTCCTTTGGGGATCTCTTTTAAGCAGCAATCAACTTAAGTATTGTGTGAATTAAAGAAGAAATCCTCAACTTTTTACCCAAGAGATCTTTTGCTTTTGAAGATTTGGTTGACAAACTGACAGTAAGAATCAAAAGGGGAGTGAGATCAATTTAATCAACCTCTACAAAAAATCATTTTTTTTAATTGTTTTAAACTCTTATTTCCTTCATTTCTGTAATATTTTAAAAAGTGCATGCATATTAATCTT